>Ga0209489_100271_pt1 | contig 89678 bp, 44 predicted proteins | sample SiratrowhiteBW_FD_187527 | JGI IMG/M metagenome (GOLD analysis project Ga0209489, IMG submission 187527) | Root nodule microbial communities of legume samples collected from California, USA - Siratro white BW (SPAdes) (version 2) | ecosystem: Host-associated > Plants > Roots > Nodule | place...
AAAATTAGAAAAAAAAAAAAAAAAAAAACACCTCTGATAAAGAACACTAAGAGAGCCATCACCGGCGGAAAAGAAACACCTACTTTTTTTTTATTAACCCATAAGGGTAATTTAGATATTTCATCCACACCATAAGTGCATGTTACAGTTTTGTGTAGTGTAAGAAGCAACTGTCTTAAAATTTTTGTTTTAAAACGCCTTGAGTTAGAGAGGTTCTTCTGCACCTCCATAATTTTTTTTTATTTTTTTATACTTTAATTTATTAAAGATTACACTGCCTGTTTTAATATTATGTAATACATTTTCATTTTCACTTCTACAATACACTATTTTGAAAGTTGTTTTCTTATTCAGAAACAGTTTTTAGAATAAGTCATTCTGAAAATACTATAGAGATGTGTTTTTGACTTTCTAAATAGTCTATTTTAAAAGTTATTTCTAGATTCGAAAGTTTCATTATACTTTCGAAACGTAAAATTTAACGCAATGAATTGTTGTCGAAATCAAATTTTATATTCTGAAATAAATTATTCTAAAAGTCAAAATATATATAATAATCTTTACAGAAATAAAGAAATCTTTTCAAAATCAACAATTTAAAAAAATTTAAAAGTTATGAAACTGCAGGAATAACCTATAGAGGTGCAGGAAGAAGCTGTCCTTGACCTATATAAGAGTGGCCCATTTCGTACGGTCCAATTCAGGCAATTGTTTCCTCCACTTACAAAATATCCAAAATATTCTTGAATTTTAAAATAATAAAGGTTTTTACTTTTTGTTTCTTCTTCGTAGTTCTTTTCCATCTTTTTCTGTTGTGTTTTTTTACTGTGGTTTCATTAAATTATGAATATTAAAAAGAAACTAAAATTAAGTTGAAAGAAAAAAAATTACATACACTATAAACAGTGTTGTGAATAGATAATAGTGGAAAATTACAAAATGCCTAAGATCTACTGTATCATATAGAGAATAATGCTGTTAAAGAAAGAATGAATAGAAAAATAAAAAATAATAATTTATAGATGTCAAAGGTAATTTCGGTATTTTAAAAAATTATAAGTATAGGTCATATAGTACAGGAAGTAACCGCTTTTGATTCAAACCAGCGGTTTACAAAATCAAACAGTTTGGGCTATATTGAACACGATGGCCCATTATATATCCACTATTTCATGGCCCATTTAAGATCCCTCACCTTTACTACTTGATTCAAAAACCATAGTAATTTATCTTTGCCATTGCTTTGTTATTTATATAGATGGTACAAAAAGAAATGTAATTTCATAATTGAGAAAATTCTAGGTGCATTTACTATTAACCTAAAGAAATCAAGGTGAATGCAGTACCCAACACGTTTTATCAATGTTATTTTGGAAAATTTTAATAATGAATTTTATGGTCCCTTGAACAAAAATTAAATAAGTTCTATGGAAAAAAAAAACATTTTTTACTAATGAATAATAAAAGGATTGATGTTGTTTTCTTTTGTTAAGGAAGAAAATTTACATAATATTAGGTATTGATTTAGAGTAACTTTTATATGTATGAAATTAGATCCAACTCAAAAGAAGAGGTTGCAAAACTAGAGAATCAACATGATTTGGTATTATTTTTTTATAATAACTCCCTAGATGTTTTCTCAAAGAGAAACAGAGATGTTGACATGAAATTAAGTTTTATGGAAGCAGGTAGCATGTGGGGTGGGGCAAGTCTGAACTGTGAATACTACTCTTTCATTCCTTCATGCTGTCCCATGCCAACAACACCCATTTCTTTCTATTTAAGAGGGAATAATATCAAATTAATGCATCTTTTAAAACACCTACTAAATCATAAATATTGTTTCATAGATGTATGTAACCTTACCTAACCAATTTATAAAGTGGGGTTTAAACTTGCATTTATATTTTATGATTTGATTCTACTTAATGTAAAATCTTCAATACAATTCCTTATATAAAGAATCTTCATTGAGGTTAATTTTGTTTAAAGAAAACATTTTAAAGGTATTTAAGGAAGAATTGTCTTTTTTTAAATCTAGAATTTTCATAGACAAAAAATAAGAATGGTATTGAAAGACTTAAAGTAGGAGGTGTTGTTTTTTACTCAAGAATAGGGTTGAAGAAGGGACCCCCTTAAGCAAGATCCAAAAGTGTAGCTGCAACCATCACCCATCTACGCCAATTAATTTTTTTGCCTTTTTCCTTAACTTTTGGTAGGCCTCACTATCGTACTTCCTTTTTCTCATCACACCCTCATATAATCTCTAATTGGGAAAGCTCTTTTCAGGGAAGTAAATAAAAAAACAAACATAATGAAATTACTTTAATGTATGTATCTTTTTAATCAAATCATCTTTCTGGTTTTTATCCTAAACAACAAAATAAAACTGTGTGTTTTTGTGTGTGGTGTGTTTTGTCATTATCTAATATCAAGAAATCGTATCAAAAGACACTTTTATTTTTTTAATTTGGACTTTCTACTTGTTTTGAACCCTTAAATCTGCGTTTTTGATGCGAATATTCCACAGTTTGAAAACGATCGTCAACGCAATACTATATTCGATTGCATGTAAGGCAATCGCTAAGTCTCTTAAATTAATTAATTAATTATTTTTAAGACTTAATTAGATTTTAAGTATTTTATGTATTTTAAATTGAGTTTTTTTTTTTATAAATTTCTTTTGATTTATTGGTGTCAAAAATATATTTTATTCTTTTTTCAAATTTTGCTGACACTCGATTAAAAATATTTAAATTCATAATTTGTTTAAAATTTAGCTAAGCTCTTTTTTATTTTGGTTTCTTATATACGAAGTAAAGTGATCATAATAATATACGGTTCCGTGGGAGTGGGACTAACGTAGAATAGTAAATCTATTTGGCAATGATAATGTGAAAAGAGGAGTATGAGAGAATTTTTCTTTGATATTTATAATTTTTTAATGAAAGGACGCGGTTATTTTTCAGTAGAACTTTATTTTCTTTTTTATTATTTTATTACTTGAAAGAAAATTAAGAAAAAGAATTCATATAAAATTATCAACAGCTGTATTTAAGGGGAAAATTATTAAAAGTAAATGTCATTTTCTATTGCCTCCAATTTCTTATTAACGACAAGGAAATGTCAGAATACAATTTCCGCTGGTTTTGGATGCATGCTCTCACTCTAAGTTCCAACATTCCAGTCAAAAGATGAATAAATTAGTTTGTTTTGAAATTTTTAATTGAAAATCCGCTATTATTTTAAAAGAAATACATGCTTAATTTTTGCTAATTTTTTTTAAGTTAATTTGCTTATTATTTTAAAAACTTACTTTAAATAGCTTTCCAAAAAAATATAATTATAGTTGTTTCAATGTTCGAATATTTTTATATTGATAACTTTGCAAAAATTACATTATATTTGAGTTTAATTTCATGTATTATTAGCGTACAAAAATTGAACTATCTCTAAACCAGAAATTATGGTAAATATTTTTTTTTAAATAATTATTATAAAAATAAACATAATAATACTATACAGAAAAATACGTAATATATTTTATATTGCTATAAAAATCTTTTACGAGCATGCGTCAGGTTTTATGTAAAATTTCTACAAAAAATACAAATAACATTGTCATACATTTTTAACTTTATTAAAAGCCTTAAAGAAACGGATCTTGTCTAGATTTTGTTTTAAATTCGTTGAAAAAATTGAATCCCTTCTCTAAGTTTACTTTATATTATTCCTAATAAATCAAATGAGACTTTTCCAAAGAACAAAAAGTTCCTTTACATAGGCATAATCTTTTATTTACAGTGGTAAAGATTTTCAGTTATTCATACTCACACTCATCAATTACTCCCAATTTTTTCATCCTGAGTATGGACTACAATAATGAATACTCATAAATTCTCATTCAAATTAATTACTAGAATAAGCACACCAAGGTAAGAAGTTGTGTATCAGATTCCTTTGAGGAAGAAATAAGCTTTTAATTTCCTTTTTGAAATTTTATTTTAATTTTTTTATATATGTTATTTTAATTTTTTTATATTATTTATTATTATTATTTTTACAATTTTATTTTTATTATTATTTTAAATATATTATAAATTTATAATATTTTTTTATAATTATTATTGTTTTCATTTGATTATAATATTTCTTAAAAACTACTTTGTGTTTAATACTTATACTTATCTATTTAGAATACAAAATATTTTTAAAATAAGAATTTAATCTTAAAACATAAAATTTTTTAACAATTATTTTATAACATGGATAAATAACTATAGTTATTTAATAGTTATTTAAAAAAATATGTTATATTAAACATATTAACTTATTAAATAAATGAACACAATACTCTAATCATCAATGATCAAAATGGTTATAATGGGTGTACAAAAATAACATCTGAATTAATGTTTAGGTTGTCATTAAAAGTCAAACATATTGATGATAGTTTCAAACCATCTTTCTATATTTCAAATGTAATATATACCTTTGAACCATAAAATTAATGCGGAGTAGATGAGACTTCTTGTTAGAAATTCATGGAAGTTAGGTAATAAGAAGATAATTTGTACCATAATTGTTATTTTATGTGACATTTTTTTAATGTTTCATTTGTTTTATAGTTTGCCTTATCCTTAAACTTACAAACATTCATTACCAATTATCCATAATACCTGAAAATTTAGTTTAATATATTTTCATATATATGAATTCCAACATATAATTATACACAATATAAATTTAAATATAATCATAAAGTCGTACAATTTTAAAATCATATCATACAAGAGAAAATCATCATTAAAATTTAATCTACCACAATGAATCAAAAGTGTATTATTAGAATGTATACTCTCAACTATCTTAGGATGTTAAAAAGGTTAATAAAATAAAATATGTAGCTCAAGTGTTCTTAATGTATCCATGACTTTGATATCAAATGGTTGTAATTGATTAAAAAATTATAACATGTACACACAAGTTCAAATAATTATATAAATAATAAATAGTTAATATAATTGTATCATTTTGAATGTTACATTTTTTTACTTGATGCTAACCTCTTTCAATTCCTACTTGCATAATTATTGTTATCCATTACATTACATGATATCCTTACTTAGATTCAGTGGTTTGTCTATTACATTAGAACTCAAAATATACATATATAGTTAAAGTTAAACGACAAACAAAAATGCACAAAATAAAATTAATAAAGATACCTTACGTTGCATTCATGTTGCCATTGTCCCATTGCTTATAATGTTGTATTCAATGTAAGTACTAATAACATACAAATATAGATTAGGCCACAAGACAACAACTTTATGTAAATAGATGTGTAAATTACTTATTCATCCCCTATTTCTCTCAAGTACACATGAGACTTCTTATGTAAATAACAAAATCAAATGTTATCAATAACAAATATGACAAGTGATTACAATGAAACCTACATTCAAACATGCAAATTGTAATAATTGTAATTGAGTAGAAAAAAAATATTGAAAAAAAGGTTATACTTACTCAAAGACCTATGATGCAAAATATATAGATTTCTTATATTCACTAAGTGTTGTTGATGTATGTTTGTATTTTAAGTTTTTTATTTTTTGTTGGAGTAATGAGAGCAGATTTTAAAAATTCGTATATCTCATGTTATTTCTTGTTAACACTTACTTCCAACATATACATGCAAGAGACATAATGATTAATTATTATATAGATTACAAAACTAATTTTAAATAAAGTGAAAAAATACTTACATAATTCATAGTTATATAACTAATATGTTGAATTTTTACCTTTATGATTGAAATCTCTAACACATGTATGTATAATACGACATCACTATCTCTAAAAGAATATTCTATCCATTATCCAAAAAATTAAGCAATACCTATAAGTTGTTCAATAAACCAATTCTTTTTTTAAAAAATACAATAATTATAACCCACAAGTTATCAAGCAACGGAGGTAATGAAAATAAAATAACTCCACAAACTATCCTGTTATAATCTTACATTTGAAGCATTTAGATACATAGGATAAATTAGGATGATTAAAGTTGAGTTTATTAAGTTCAAAAATTTGACCATTTAATCTAATTGAGACATTCTAAATTATTAAAGTAAAACTTTTAAAATTTAAAATTGCACATTTAACTAACTTAATATATCTCTCTCTACTATTTATTTATGACACTATTCTTAATTTATTCTTATTATTCTATAGCATGTCTCTCTATTCATATACACGACTGTGTATGCTTTACGTTACAAACATAATTTCCTGCTATCCACAAAGATTATGTATAGGACATAACATAATACAATACGAGAATAATGCTGAGAAGCAACATTTTATCCTTATTTTTATCAATTTATTCGAACTTCCCTCATGAAGCAAGTGAGACAAAGTCTTAGGTCCTTGGATACCTCATTGCCACATCTCGATTCTTTCACTAATTTGTAGTTAGCCAAACGTAATTAGCCAACGTATGTTTTTTTTTATTCGTTACAAATAGTTCCTTTTATTATCTTCGTTATTATACAATACCAGTTTTTATAATATATATGCATGAATATATATATATATATATATATATATATATATATATATATATATATATATATATATAAATTTTCTCTTAATTTTATAATATTCTGATAACCATATTTTATGAAAATGAGCTCTAATATATATTTTGGCAACCGTTTCACGCCTGCCTATTTACTTGTTTATTAGGAAGGAAAATGTGTTTTAGTATTTTATTCAATTGGTATATTTTAATTCTCTCACACTATTTATAATACGTTAATTAAGCACATGATTACTTTTTTTTTTTCAAATAAGAAGTTCTCAATTTATTTTTATTCGTCAAAACGTATTAAGCCAGTTCATATACATGTAATCATTCGATTCTGTCAAGTCATCAATATTTGCACTTACTCTTAATTTTATTATATGCATACTATAAAATAAAATTATCTTTTTATAATCATACTATGAAATATTAATAAGACAGATGTTTCTAGTTAAGAAAACTTCTTCGGGAACATTCTTTTCTACGTTTTTCATCAAAATAGTATAATTTTTTTTTGTAAATTATAATAATAGGTATATATATATATATATATATATATATATATATATATATATTTTAAGTAGTGACGACTTCAACTAAGCAAAGTTATACTCATGATACACTATTTAGCGACAGAGAAAATTTAACACTGAAATTATTATACGTTAAGATGATGATCTTAGTATAAAAAAATAACTGAACTTATTATCAATATTCATCTTAGTATAAAAAAATAACTGAACTTATTATCAATATTAACTGCTTCTGTTTTAATTATTTGATATCTGGTTGAAAATGCATTACATACACGTCAACCAAATTAAACTTACTAATTATATATTTAATTTTTTCTTTAAGAAAATGAAACTTTGAACTTGCTGAGAAGACTGTGAACGTGAATCAAAACAGCGTTCGTGGTTTCCCATAATATCTTGTGTAGGTCCCACCAATTCAGAAAACCCTAAAACCAAGTCCATAACAGCCGTTGAAGAAAGAGGGACCATGAAATCCAGCAAAGCAACAACTTCATACATAACATAGTTTCTCCCACTTCCATTTGCATTCAGGTGTCTGCAACCAACACGTTACAGCCACACCTTTTCGACTCCTTAACGAGGTGGTTTTGCTCTGCTTTTTCCTCAAATTCTATCTCTTCAAACAAATACCCATTCTCCTTATTTTTCTTTTTCTTTTCATCTTATTCCATAATTTATCATTATGTCATGCCCATCATTTTCCCATCCCAGCAAGTGGGATGATCTGTTTGGCTGGACAGACATAAACTCATATAAAAAACTGAAACTTGAATTTAAAAAGGTAAAACAAAAAAAAAACTCATTTTCATTTCTCAATCAACTTTTTCATCCTTTGCATTTTATTTTTGCAACCCAACAAAAAATACATTATCTGTTTTTTCTTTCGGTTCTTATTTTCTTTTCACCCAGTCAAATTTGTTGATATCTATATGTACAACAACTAATAATAAATATTGGTTTCGATAACCCTTTCTTTCAAATACATTTTCCTATTTTCATCATTTGTATAACTTTTGTTTCCATTAACCAGCTTTCTCATAATGGGTAATGATTGTTTTTTTTTTTACTTTTTATTTCAATAATTATTATGATAATTAATTTTTTTAATTATATTGATTTTTTGTGTTAGCATAAAAAAAATATAAACAAAGGGACTATCACAGTTGTGCTTCCACTAATTATTTAGTAGGTGGAAAGAAAAATAAATAGAAACGAGAGAAAGAAAATAAATAGAAGAGAAAAAGAATTAAAGCTTGAATTATTTAATTAGTCATCCTATTATTTAGGTTAAAAAAGGTTGGTCTTTAATATATACACACAATGTAATGGTTTTTATAAGAAATCAAGTTTTGATTAAGGAGAGACCTTATAGGATTTATAATTTGTAATTTTTTTATTTATACTTTAATAAAAAAATAATTTAATTATTGTAATTAAATATTAATTTATTATGCCATTGATATTTTTTTTTATTCTTAAAATTTATGGTTTTATATAATATCCAAATCTAAATTTTAAAGTTCACCCTATATCACATAATCATGAACATTTCTTAAAAAAATTACATTTGATTATATTTTAGTTTTAATAGAAAAAATATATATATATAAACTACAACTGATGCCTTCTAAATATAGAAACTTTAAAAACAATTCCTTAAATATACAGAGCAAATGAGTAATTTAACAAATTTGAATTAGAGAAGAATATGAAAGAAAACAAAATTTTGAATGTTTGTTTCTTGAAGTTTTTTTTAAGTTTAATAAGTATATGTCATAAGTATAATATATTTTATATTATTAGTCAGTTAAAATGATTTTTAAATAACTATGAAGAAGATTACCATAAATATTATAAAAAATGGTATTTTATGATTAAAATGAATGTCTATGTTTGTGAATACAACGTGCGTGATATTCGACAGAACTGTTTATTTTATTTAAGTGGTATAAATATATATTAAAAAAACCCTTTTTTTTTTGCGCTGTAACGTGCTGGTGGCACCTTAAAAGATTCAAATTGCCAGAGCAAAATAAAAAAAGAACGACACAGAAGAAAAAGCTTTAGAGAGAGAGAGAGAAAGAGAGAGGGGAAAGGGGTATTAGATCCTCGACCAGATCAAATTGAAATCCCTTTCCATTGCAGTAAAAGGGGATTCTTCGATCTAGATTTGTTTGCATTGCAGAAGAACCAGATACCCCATTGTTGTTGTTATCTCGTCCATCCATCATTATTATCTTCTTCTTTTTGCTCTCATTGTGTTTGATTTGTATTGTTTTTGTTGGTCCAACACAAGCATGGAGGGTGAGAAGAAGTTCATGACCTCTGAGGAACTGAAGGGTCACAACAAGGTGGGAGATTTGTGGATCTCCATTCAGGGTAAGGTCTACAATGTGTCTGATTGGGTGAAGGAGCACCCTGGTGGTGATGTTCCCATTCTGAACCTTGCTGGCCAGGATGTCACAGATGCATTCATAGCTTATCATCCTGGCACAGCATGGTCACACCTTGAAAGATTCTTCACTGGCTACTACCTCAGTGATTTCAAGGTCTCTGAGGTGTCCAGGGACTACAGAAAGCTTGCATCTGAGTTTTCCAAAATGGGTCTCTTTGACACCAAAGGGCACATCACATCTTACACTCTTGCAGCCGTTGCTGCTATGTTCCTCATTGTGCTATATGGTGTGTTGTGGTGCACTAGTGTGTGGGCTCATTTGGGCTCAGGCATGCTGCTAGGGCTTCTCTGGATGCAGAGTGCTTATGTTGGCCATGATTCTGGCCATTATGTGGTTATGACAAACAATGGTTACAACAAGGTTGCTCAGATCCTCTCGGGGAACTGCTTGACTGGGATAAGCATTGCTTGGTGGAAGTGGACTCACAATGCTCACCACATTGCCTGCAACAGCCTTGACCATGACCCTGATCTGCAGCACATGCCGGTTTTCGCCGTGTCCTCGCGCTTCTTCAATTCCATAACTTCTCGTTTCTATGGGAGGAAGTTGGAGTTTGATTTCCTTGCCAGGTTCTTGATCTGTTACCAGCACTTTACTTTTTACCCGGTCATGTGCGTTGCCAGGGTCAACTTGTATCTGCAGACGATTCTGCTCTTGTTTTCTAAACGCAAAGTGCAGGATAGAGCCTTGAACCTAATGGGGATCCTTGTGTTCTGGACTTGGTTCCCTCTTTTGGTTTCTTGCCTTCCAAATTGGCCTGAGAGGGTTATGTTTGTTCTTAGTAGCTTCACTGTTTGTTCCATTCAGCATATTCAGTTCTGCTTGAACCACTTTGCTGCTAATGTATATGTTGGGCCACCTAGTGGAAATGACTGGTTTGAGAAGCAGACAAGTGGGACATTGGATATATCTTGCGCCTCTTGGATGGATTGGTTCTTTGGTGGCCTGCAGTTTCAGCTTGAGCATCATTTGTTTCCAAGGCTACCTAGGTGTCAATTGAGGAAGATTTCACCTTTGGTTATTGACCTTTGCAAGAAGCATAATTTGCCCTATAGGAGTTTGTCCTTTTGGGAGGCCAATCAGTGGACAATTAGGACCCTAAGGACAGCTGCCCTTCAGGCCAGGGACCTGAGCAACTCTGCCCCTAAGAATTTGTTGTGGGAAGCTGTTAATACCCATGGTTGAGGGTTTTGAGAGTTTAGGTTTTTGTCAAGGTGCTTTTTGATTTGCTTTTCCTCTTGTAAAAGAAAAAAAAAAATCTTGTTGTGATATTGCAAGCCTCACTTTTCCAGATTGGGCTTTGAATTTAACTTTTTGTTAGGTCTGTGTAGAAATGGATGGTGATCCCGGATGTTACCACAGTTCATGTGCTTTGCATCAATACAAAATTCATATCCTATATGCCCTTTTGCCTTCCACTTGTTTTTGCTTATCTTTGCATAGTTTCTTAGTGTCTGAAAGTTATTAGACCTTGGTTGATCATAATAGAAGATAGAAAGATTCCATCAGATTGTGTGTATGTACTTACTTTTGTATTGATCAGTTGTTGAGCAGAATATTTCTTTTATTCTGGTTTTGTTGCAGAGAGAGGATAGAATTATGGCAATATACGGCATGTTGATTTTCAAGCCTTTTCCTGTGTCTCAAAATAGAAGGAAAATGAGCTCTGTTATTATGTCAATATTACAGCTCAACCCTTGTATTTCAAGTGAAGTCTTATGTATCAGTCAGCAGTTTGTTGGCGTTGAAGTCATCAGAATGAATTTGACTTTCGGTAAAAGAATGATTCATGCTGGAGGAGGTGGCATCAAGCTAAATTCCATTGGAAGCAATATTTGATATTGAAAAGTAATGGTGATTAATTGAGTCACTAAGAATAATTTTGAATTTGTAGAAGCTAGTTGATAATCTGGCATAAAGAAAAAGCAATTGAAATTGTGTTTTCACCTAGCTAGAATGGATTAATGAATGTGTATGATGCCATCAGAAAGGATTTGTCTGGCTTTTCCAAGAAGAATGCTTCATGGTGGGAAAACTTATGCAAATGGAAACACATCCTCTGCAGTTTAGAATTTAATTGAAAGTTCTGATCCAGTGTTTGGAAATTCTTAAACTTGTGCTTTTTTGAGTTATTTTATCATCACAACTTTAATTCAAAGGTTGATATTCTCCCGATGTAAAGGATTGTAGTCTTAATTTTTTTTAGGGTGAACACGCCTTTATTTAAGGTTATAAATGTAATGAATTTTCCATTTTCAAATTAAAGTGTAGTACAACTTAATTAGAACTATGTTATATATATGTTATTTGATCCTGAAATATTGATCTAAACAAGTCATTAATATTATTTATGTTTGCAGCTTTAGAGTAAATTTTAATAGTAGTTAAGGGATGAATGATATCCAAGGAACAAGTTTGTTTCACTTGCATAGTACTGAATTATGTCTAAGTTTTTTGAGGGTTTTTTTTGGAGTATATACTGAATTTCTTTCCTAAAAGATTGAGACATTAATGGATATGTTCTTAAATAAATTTTTTATGTAAATGAGTCATTTAAGATTAACTTTGTTGGTACTCCTCCCTTATTTCACTCCCTTTCACTGGTAACTTGTTCTTCTTATTAAGAATTCCAATGTCATTATTAGATGTGAGAGACACATTCATTTTCCTTTTCAAACTTTCATTGTTGTGAAAAAACTCATCAATAAAAATTAATAATTGTATTCAAGTTGTGAAGTTGTATTAATAGGTTAAGCATTTCAAAATTTCATCCTCTCCACCTCTAAATCCCCCTCCACCTTGACCATTTTGTGCAATTTTCCATGCAATTCATGAAATATGATCCGACTCTTGGGATTGAAAACATCATGAGCCAGGTTGATCCATAAGCCCATTAAACTCAACCAAAAAAGAATTTTAATGAAAAAAAATTAAATAAATCTTACATCTTCTAATTTTTTTTTTTAATTTCTGAATTACATCATCTAAAATTAAAAAAAATATATTTTAGACTGTATAATCTGAAATATAAAAAAATATTTTAAATATTTTAAATTATATTAAAAATATAAAATAAATTTGTATTTTAAATTATACCATCCAGATAAAAAAATATATTTCATATTATGTAGTCTGAATTATATTGAAAAATTATATTTTAAATTCTATAATTTATATTATAAATTGTATAATTAAAAAAAAATATTTTTGATATTTTAAAATATATGAAGGGGAGAAAAAACTCATGGAAGTGGAGGAAGAATGCCTCCACATTTATATAATAGCCCAAGAGGCCTGTGCTTGGATGTCAAACTATCAAGACAGTTTCTTCCTGCACCTCCTTAATTATAAAATTATCAAAATATCTTTTAAAATTTGTATTTTGAAATGGGTAATTCAAAATACAAAAATTTTATTATTACAGATTTGAAATACAATTTTTTTTATTTTAAATTATATAATTTAAAAAAAATATTTTAATTTTTTTATATAATTTAAAATATTATTTTTTATATTCTAAATTGTATTATCCGAAATTTAAAAAGGTGAAGAAGAGAGGGAGCTGAAAAAATTAATAAAATTAATAGGATAAAATGATATTTTTATTTTGCTTATAGAGGTGTAAGAATAAAGTATCAAGGTGCATGAAGAAGCAGTTAACTATCACACTCACATAGGTGTCCATATGTCCCAAACACCTAAACACTCGTATACATAAACCTAACCTAACCTCGTTCACTGATGACCCACTCCAGAAACATATATTTATATAAATTTTATACTTAATTATTTTACAAGTATAATACTCTTTTACAGAAAAAACTATGAATAAAAATGTTATATTTATTAGATATAAAAATAACAATAAAAATAGTAATAATTTATAATATCAATTAAAATAAATAAAAAATTAAATATATTCCTATTCAATAAGAATAAATAAAAAAATGAAATATATTTCTGTTATAATTTTGATGTTATAAAAAATAATAAAGTTTATTTTGATTAAAATTACTTTTTAAATAAATATTAAATATAGTTATATTATTTAGATTACATGCTGAATAGAAATTAACATTATGCATTAAAAACTAATGGTGTAAATATTTTTTATTTATTTATTATATAACTATCTATAACAAAAATTAATATATTAAATAATTAAAATTTATATTATTACAAAAATAAATTTTATATTATTAAAATATAAATAAGCAGAAGTTAATAATTTTAATAAAATTGTAATATTGTATTGAATTTTTACATTTAATTATTATAAATAGTATCTATTATAATGTCAATCTTATAAATAGGTACATTCAAAAGTATTTAATTATAATATTATTATAATTAAATTTTAAAATAATTATAATATCACTATATCTACTTAATATATATATATATATATATATATATATATATATATATAATAAGATCTTTTGTAAAAATAATTTTTTGTGTGGATTATGAGTAAGGAAGATTTTCATGCTATTATTTTTTATATCGAAATAATTATTAAATATATATTAATGAAGAGAAAAGAGAGAATTTGCACAAAGATATTAATGATTTTCAAAAAAAAGAATCAATACATTTATTATCTAACTAATTTGAATAGTCCATTTAAAGTAAGATGGAAGACTAAGATCAAGAGGAAGTCCTTCCTCTTACTTTTGTAGTAATTGGATCCCTACTCAAAGAAAAATATTACATATTTAATTTTTCTCAAACATTACAATTACAAATCCATAAGAATTTAGTGGGGTTACACTATTAATTAAGTTTATTCTATATTAATTAAAAAGTCAACTATAACAGAATAACACTGACATCAAATTCAAGTAATAGTTAGTTTCCAATAAAGAATAACTTGAAAACAATGATTATACGTGTTTGGCTTGATTTGAGTCAATTCTTTACCCATAACCTAACCAAAGTGCTGTGGTTTAGATAAAAAAAACAAACAGAATCACACGACATTTTATTGTTTGTTTTTCAATTTGGTTTTCGATTTTTAAATTAAGTTGGCTTAGAATTGGAAGGTAACTTATTTTCCATTATAGATACTTATTTTTACTACGTTCTTTTTATCGTTTTTTGTTTTTATTTTTAAACTAAATCAATTTTATTTTTATCTAAAATTATTAAAATATCAATCAAAGTTGTGTCTTATAGTATTTTTTTAATTAGTACGGTATTCCATTCCAAAAAAAAAGGCATGAAAACTATCAATTAATAGGAAACAAGCTAAACAAAAGTATTTTTTTAAAAAACCTAAAGCTGTTGCATAAACCTATTTTTAATCATAGTATAAGAAATTATCAAAATTAAATAAAATATATTATTTTTATCATTTTATACATAAATAACGGATAATATGATAAATAAAACAAAGTAATATTTTATAATAATTAATAAACATACACACACGGTTTCTAGGCATAATCTATGAAAGTAAAGAGTTGCTTCACTTTGTAATTTGCAAAGTATTTAGGTGAAAATCAGAAACTTGAATCCTCTTCTCTTTACACCCTTTCACAAGGGATGGTATTTGTGAGGTAAATCTGGAAGACAAAATTGAAACAGATAACATCATTCTTGGTATTTAGCAAAACTTGGCAACCAAGGTCATCATCATATCAAGTTTTTTGCATCATGCATTAAAAATTGATAAGTATGATTATCCACTTAATGAAATGCTAGCCATTAGTATGAACAAATCACAGTTACAAGCCACATCAGTTATGCCTCTGAATTGAGAATGCGATTATGTATATCAGAGAATGTCTTCACATCGACACCCCATAACCTAGTTTGACAAATAAACTTGAATCATTGAGATATAAAAATCAATTTAAAATTGAACAAAAAAGAATATCATGAACAAGGGATTTTACTTAAGACAAAAAGCTCTTACCAGCAATCAATCCCCACATCATTGGCCCCCAGTTTATCTGCCTTCTGATCATCTCCAATGTGTAAGGCTTTGCAAGCCTCCACATTTACTTGATCTAGGAAACAGAAAACATTGGCAACCAGAGTCAATTTAGCATTATTGCAACAACAAAGGGCAGCATGAATAGTGTCATTTTCTCCCCTCTAATTCCAATAGAAAAACATAGTTTGCTGCAATCTAAGAAATGATTTTTCTGATGTCTTGTTTACAGTTAATGAGGTGAAAATGATTAAAGTCATATACATAAATAAACAGTCAATTTATGTGTGATTCATTTAGCACTGCAATTTTTAACAAGACCCTCTTAAGTCTAAGGATTTGTTAGATGAACTTCAACCATGTTCCACATGAAAATCAAAAGCAGATTACAAAGAAGATACTATGCCTTGTAAACAAGTAACTGTTCTTTTATTTATGCTAATGATAGTGAGGAATGCTGGGGAGAAGGAAGGGTAATGCAAAATCGAATTTTTATTAAAGTAAAACTAATAATCAATTATACCTAGGGCAGCTTGGAATATTCTTGAATCTGGTTTTTCATATCCGACCTCTGATGATATAATGACAGCATCAAATCTGAGGTGCAAACCAGAAACGATACATTGAAAGCTATGTATGCATCAGAATTTGTGAAATTTCTTCAAACTAAGGTTCAACAAGCAATCATAGTCACCTCCTCGAAAAAAGATGTTCAAAATTGCTATATAGCTAAGTAACAGCACATTGAAGAAATGATCGATACTCACAGATTTAAGACATTAAGATCCTTCAGTAGCTTCCTTAAGCGGTTGTCAAAATTGGATACAACAGCCATCTTAACTGCGTACTGCTTGTCACGTTAGTAAGACCAACTTCAAAGTAAGTAGTAAATGATAACGTTTTAGTTGTTAACAATGTTACTTTTTCCAGATAACAAGAAATAATTGTTACCTCCAGCATCCTTCAGAAGAGTAATTGCTTCATGAGCTCCATCTGGAAGATGCCACGCATCCCCTCTTGCATAGTACTGACAAAAACAAAACAACACTAGAAGTTCAGACACAAATGTGGCTGATATTATTACTTTGAACACAAATCACGTAACTTTTAAAACACTCTCCGGCCAATCTACTTTTCCTGGTTAAGTAAGCAATAATATCTAGAAACAAGAAGAAGAAAGACCAGAAACTACAACGTCAAAACCTATAGATCATAATGTGGTCATATTTCAAATGATTAGGTGAAAAATAAAGGATTAAATTGTTTTCAAAAAGATTAAATTGTTCCAAAAACCTATAATTTTTTTTTTCAAAAAGATTAAATTGTTTCACAGCTAGAATCATCATAAATTACAAATGAGGTAATGACAAATAAAACAGTCTGCTGCTAAGAAAGGCTACCTCATAAACTTCCTCAAAATAGTCATCATCTCCACAACCAGTGGCTTCAGAAACTACAAGTTTCCAGAATGGCCTCCCATCTCCCTGCAGTGAAGTTTCCATTTGCAAATTAGATGGTTTTCAGTTTGCATGTCTTGCTGAAAGAAATTAAACATCTTATCGGTAAATAGGTAAATAAATGGAAAAGCAAACTGGAATCAATATCCTGTAATGGCTACAACCTAAAGTTGGTTTCCAAGTGACATCCTAGTCGAGCAAGTATGTCAATCCTGTTAACTTACAACATTTTTCTCTTTCTTTCCCTTGCAGACAACAGTGAGCATGCCAGAACAGTTAATTTTGCTAACAACATTTTCTAAACACCATTGTTCTAGAGTTAAAGTGCAATAGCTTGAGAAAGACCAAAAGAGAGTGATTGGAAACAATGATGCAGAACAGAAAGACATCAAGACTTACTAGGCAATCACACAAAACATTAAAAGAAAAATTAACAAAGGTAGGACACAAACCTGATAGCGCAGCTTTTCAGGCCATGGAGCAGCAAATGCTCTCTTAAATCCTTGCTTTATCTTAGCTGGATCCACAGTCACACCTGAAGATAGTCATCACAAGCGTGTATATTCAAACTGCTAAACATCTTAGACATAGATGGAAAAAGTTGATAATATTAACTGAGAACCTTACAATAAGAGAACATATATCATGAGGAAGAGAAATGTTTTTAACACATCTTTCAAACACGTTCTTTACCATTGGCTGAAATTGATTGGAAATCACAATCTCATTTCTCATTTAATAAATTCAACTCATGATTTTGTAGTTTCCAATTAAAAGGGGTGTGTTAGTGATACTTCTCTTTGGAGAAAACATCTATTTGGACCCTCCAAAAACACTAGTGTCATTCCAGTAGAGAGATTACAACAAAAGGGCAAGAAGCACACCATATTTGGATCCAATATCAGCATAAGTGACCTCAACTGGCTTTGCCAGTTGCAAAAGGGTGCCTCCAGCATCCAACAACAATGCATCATATGCCTTCTTCCCACCCGTACCTTTAAATTCAGCATCACCATATAACAATAACATCAAAACTACATCATATGTTGCATAATTTTTGGAGGTAGAACAAACATCCCATTTGGAAATGATCAAGGAAACGATGAATGAGTGAAAGGAGGTAACTTTACTTACCTTTGTTGATGGGCATTGAAGAAACTGGCAGAGAAAAATTGCGGGGTTTGGCTTTGACAGCTCTGAAGAGCGCGTTGGCGTGGGAGCATCTCATCAGGGTAGTGGTGCCCATCCTCTCTCTTCCCCATCGTTAAGCACTAAGCTACAATTTGTAAAGGCGAAAAACTACCGAACCGAATCCCAGAATAATCGAACCAAAGACAATTCACAAACCGGACCGGTTTCCGGTTCAAATTGGGTCAGCCACTACGTTTTTTGGTTTGAAAAATGCTGGATCAAATTAATGTTACAGGTTAAGTTTGAATTTTAATATTCAAAATAAATATTAAATCTAAATCAAATCATCATATTAAAATCTATAATTAAGTATAAGAAGTTTGCATACAAACTAAAATATAAAATAAAATATAAAAATATATTGATAAAAATAATTAAATTATATGTTTTATAAAAAAAAAGTAGTTGATAAAATAATTTATATCAATTTGTAAACATTACTAAATACTACCTTTTATTTATTTATTCTAAAATTTTTAAATTAGGATTTTTAAATTTAGAAAAAAGGTTTTGAAAAATATTGGAGGTAAAAAAGTCTGAATTAAATTTATTTGTAAGGAGTGCTTATATGTTAACACCGTCACATGCAATTATATCCAAATGACAATCACACGTGACGGTGAGGTAGAAAAAAAGAACATTGCACTGACTGTATTTTAGCATGACATGGATGGTTTCAAATTGAATTTAGGATTGGAAAATTGATTTCATTCACAGCCACATAGTTTCATCTCTAACAGGGTAACTACGCGACTTTGTTTTTGTGATAGAGACGTCAATGTTCTCCTTCACTTCTTCTTTCCTTAAATCGACGGACATGGTCGACCTAAACCGCCAAATCTTTCTTCTCTACATAAACGGTTGCCTTTAATGATTGCACTCCACACTTTCCTTATTTCGGTTTCTCCCACCTCTGAAGTTCCTTAGTCGCTCACTTCTTCCGCTACCACACTCAAACAATTTGCACATCATTTGGATTTAAGGAAAACATTGTTAATTGATGTATATATCTGAAGGTCAGTGGGAGCAAGTTTATATTTTCGATTCTGTATGTTAATGATATTGCTTGCAACTAATGATCTTGGTCTGTTAAGTGAGACTGAGAAGTGTCTCTCCAATAACTTTGAAATGAAATATCACTACAAGAAAAAGGTTGTTCAAAGACCAGTTTTTAGCTACCAAATGAAATTGTTACTAATTATAACCAAAATAGTCACCATATTAGAGTTTGGTAGCTAAATAACTACAAAATAGAAGTAATGATTGAATTTAGTGACCAATTAAGTCAAATAATTGGTATCTAACATTAACTACCAAGATTTTAGTGACCTATGTCATTAGATTCTAAATTAATCTCTAACTTAATTAGATACCAATTTAGAATCTAATGGCAAGGTCACTAAAAATTTGGTATCTAATGTTAGATACCAATTATTTGACTTAATTGGTCACTAAATTCAATCATTACTTCCATTTTGTAGTTATTTGGCAACCAAAATTTAATTTGGTGACTATTTTGGTCACAATTAGCAACCATTTCATTTGATAGCTAAATATTGATATTTAAATCGCTTTGTTCGTGTAGTGTATATGGGTAAGCCATACTATGTGATAGAAATAGAAATATTTCGTGATAGATCACAAGGATTGTTTTGTCTCAGAAAACATATATTAATAAAATTTTAGAGAGGTTCGGATTGGATAAAATGTTCAACATCTCCCATTCCAATACAAAAGGAGACAAATTTAATCTTATGCAATGTCCAAAGAATGATTTGGAACGGAATTGAATGGAGAATACCCCTTATGCATCAATTGTTGGAAGTTTGATGTATGCTCAAACATGTACGAGGCCAGATATTAGTTTTGCAGTTAGTATGCTTGGTGCAAAGAAAGTCTTAAGATACTTGCTAGGAACAAAGAATCACATGTTTACTTATAAAAGGTTTGATCACCTTAAGGTGATTGATACAAAGATTCAGATTTTGTTAGTTGTATGGATACTAGAAAGTTTACATTTGGTTATTTGTTAGTCAGAGGAGTGATTTCATAGAAAAGTGCGAAGCAGTTAGTCATTGTTGCATCCATCATGAAAGTTGAATTTATGACATACTTTAAGTCACAATTCAGACTAATTGGCTGTAGAATTTTATTCCAGGATTTGGAGTAGTTGACAGTATTGCCAACTCATTGAAAATTTGTTGTGATTATTCTACTACAGTATTCTTTTCTAAAAAATGACAAGTATTCTAAAGGTATTAAACATATAGAGTTGAAATAATTTGTCGTTAAAGAAGAAGTTCATAAACATAGAGTGTCAATGAAACATGTTAGCACAGATCTTATGGTTGCTGAGCTTTTAACAAAAGGGTTACCACCCAAAGTATTTATTGGCCATGTAGAGAATATGAGTATTATGTGTATTAGTAAATGTTGAATGGTGTATGTTGTTATTAATACCTATTGACGCTTTGAACTCATTATTGTGCAAGTTTTTGAGATATATGTTTTCTGGATCATGCAAATTATAATTAAGATGTAAAAAACATATATTATTGGTGATGAAATATGACATTACGTTTGAACCCATTATGAATTTTTCATTATGAAGTCATACTAAGGAAAAGGATGATACAATAGTACATGGAAGAAAATGTGTTGATTGAATAAAATGTAACAACCATGACTGTTATTATTCGTGTATCTTTAAGTATGACGAATGATGAAACCAATTTATTAAAGGTCCTTTAATGCACATTATGATTTATGTAATTTATTAAATCATGAAGTATTATAACACCACATGATTCAAGTGGGAGAATGTTCAAAACTAAAAAATATATTCCATAATGTGACTCATGTGAAATATAATTATGAGCTTGAATATGATTTAACAAAATAGAAGGACCTATTGATAATTATAGGATGCTACTTACTTTATAAATAACTGATATAATAATTAACATCATGGACATTTGTTACAAAAATGTGAGGGTTCTCTATTGTTGACCATCAAGAGAAAATGTGTGAGAAAGAAAAGTAACTTGTAGGAACAACTGGCTCCAAAAGGGGGTTGAATGGAGCCTGAACTAAATTCAGTATAAATAGAAATCACCAAGCAAGATTGTACCATCAAGAATATATAAACACAGATGAAGCAGTTTTATATTGGTTCACCCTAATCTCTTGGGCTACGTCCAGTTCTCCTTTGAACAAACCGTTCAAGAGATTCCACTATATCATAAATGGTTACAACGAGTACATAAATCTCTCCATGTTATAACGAGTACATGATCTTTAGTCCTGAACCTTCTTTCCTTTCTCTTGCTTTTTTTTTCTCAACATCCTTTTGATATTGTTGGTGAGGATGAAGATCTCATCATCAGACTCTGTATTATTTGATGTGTTGTCTATATCTTCAGAAGCTTTGGATGGTACCTTTTTCTTATCTTTGTGTGAGATCTTAAACACAATATTCTTTTCTTTAGAAACATTATTTGTATCATTCTGCAAGACCTGCTCATATATAATAAGAATACCTACCAATTCCTCCAAGGGTATGACCTCAAGATCTTTAGAAGTTTTGATAGCAGTTTCTTGGGCTCTCCACTTAACAAGTAAAATTCTCAGAATTTTATCATTGATTTCATATTAACTAACAGTTGACCCCAAAGATCTTAGACTATTTAGATAACTTGCAAATGAGAAACCATAGATTGTATAAATTCATGATCCTCTATAGCAAACATTTCATATTGACGTTTAAGCATAGTCAAATTATTTCTTTTTACCTCTTTTAAACCTTTACATGTGAGAGCAAGTGTATCCCACATCTCCTTAGCACTGACCATGGCATGCACCTTTGACATTTCTTCCTCGGATAAAGCACATATTATAATGTGCCTAGCTTTAGCGTTATTTTAATAAATGTGTTTTTCTTCCACTATCATAGATTCAAAAAAAAGTAATTCTCCTAATTTATCAATCAATGTAGGTATGCCATTTTTTTATAATATTAATTAACTCCATACCGTTATATTGGATGAAGTCAATCATCTTCATCTTCCAAAGCTCATAATTTTGAACCTTGAACAAGGGTGGTTAACCCACATGTAGTTCATCTCCGTCCATTGAGTTCTTGTAGGATCGTGCCTCAAGTCCTTTGAATAACTAACCCCTGAAGTTAGCTCTAATACCAATTGTAGGAACAACTGACTCCATAAGGGGCTTGAATGGAGTCTAAACTCAATTCAGTATAAATAGAAATCACCAAGTAAGATTGTCCAAGACAAAAATATATAAGCACAAATAAAGCAGTTTTATACTGGTTCACCCTAATCTCTTGGGCTACGTCCAGTTCTCCCTTGAACATACCGTTCAAGAGGTTCCACTATATCATAAATGGTTACAACGAGTACACAAACCTCTCCAAGTTATAACGAGTACACAAACCTTTCCAGGTTATAACGAGTACATAAACCTCTCCAGATTATACCAGTCCCAATCTCCCCCTGAGATCAAGACCACTCAAGATTGAAATAAACACTCTTAAGAAGAGAGAACAATGAAAGCTCACAAGGGTTTACTTCACAATGGTTTCACACAACCCAAAAATCTAGATGCTCTCAATAGCATATTGACAATAAACACTCAGTAGTAGATACTTTAATTCTTCAATGTATTATATGACGTTTTTCTCTTTTTGCTTCTTATACTTCAACTTGAAATTGTTCATCTATATATAGCTTTTTAGAAACTAGTCGTTGGGATGCTTGAACAGATCAATCTTGATTTTCTAGTGTGTAGAGCTCAATATTTCTTTAATTTTTATACTGCATTAAACTTGATTAATTTTGTATCGAAAATAATTTAAAATAACATATAGAAATTATATTTGAAATACTCATCAATAATTTGAATAATTTCCATTGTGAATAAATTTGAACGTTAAAACACAATATGATATAAAATCAATTAATCACATTTAAATACTTCATAATAATTTAAATAATTTCCATTATAAACAAATTTGAATGTTAAAACACAATATGATATAAAATCAATTAATCATATTTAAATATTTTATAATAATTTAAATAATTTTCATTATGAACAAATTTGAACATTAAAATACTATATGATATAAAATCAATTAATCACATTTAAATATTTTATAATAATTTAAATAATTTTTATTATAAATAAATTTAAATATTGTTAAAATAATATTAACTACACAATGTGCATAAATAATCAAATATATATTTAAACTTTATTATCATCAATACTTTTTTTAGATAATATTTAATTATCTAAAAAAAATTTGGACCGATTAATATTTAACATAACTAAAAGAGATAAATTAAAAAAATACTATTGAAATTCTTTTTATTATATCTATTATGAATGAAAGTAAATCTCTCTTATTAAAAAAGAATTATAAATTCTAAAATCTTATATAATATTTATGAATGGTTAACTAAGATTACAGAGCATATAACTTCTTAGTAAAATCTGAATCTGAATCTGAATCATGAAATGGAATCATTACTGGGTTTTGGACCGGAAGCTGAAAATTCTCCGCTTGAGTGTCGCGAAGCTGGAGGAGGGAATAACTGAAAGCCCCTCCAACAATGACTAACCACCATTTGATCTTCATGAGTTGTACTGATAGACTTCCACAGAAGAAATATAGTACATCGATCTGGAATCCAAATTGAGTGAGATTTGACAAGCCAAGCGACATAGTAGCAAAAGCAGCATAAGAGATGAGGTTGTATGCATCTGGTTTACCCTTCACTGCGTTATCAAACCAAAAGGAATAAACAGAAGTCATTATTAGGACCAAAAATGCCAAATGAGCTTCTAGCCGGAGAGAGGTGGAGCCGGACCTTGCCGGTGCAAACAAGACGGCAAGACAAACGATGATATAAAGAAGCATCTTCCACCAGCTCCACTTTCCCAATAAATAATTGAAAGAGGAACTGAGTGCGTAACAGACCAGTCCAACAACAGATGAAGCAAGACATACAAGTCTCACCTTTGGTTTCTTCTGCCATCTCAGAATTTGGTTGAGAGCCTCCATTTTTGGATGAGAGAAACCCTCACTGTCATGAAAACTTTATAAAGAACTCAAATTTCATCTTCAAGAAACTAAAGGGAAAAAACAGTGAATTTAAATTGAAAAAATATTCTTCCATTGCACGCTCTTTGGCATATAGACCCCACACGTTACATTTCAAAAAAAATACAACTTCCACTTTACAATAATTTATTTGGTTGTACAGTGAAAGTAGAATCATTTCACACGTTTTGGGGATTTCCACGACCTCTCCGACAAAGATACTTGTGGACTGGGAAGGTTGTTCGAAGAGTCCACGATTCGAATGTTAGACACTTCGTAAAGCGTGTCGAGTTGAAAAAAAAAAAGGAAAAATACATGTTAAATAAGCCAGCGTATTGTATAGAAGTAAATTAAAATCTAGAATATAGTTAATATACGAAGAATTCACGTCGTAGATTTTATTTTTTAGAAAAATATAATATATATATATATATTATTAAATAGTAATAGTATAATTAGTTTTAAATTAAAGTACATTCAATTTTTATACATATATATACTTCTTCGAACTGGGTTGAGCGTTTTCTAATTTGGCTGATGGGGAAAAACCTGTCAGATATTATAATTGTTCTTATCATCAACAACAAATATATTAAAAGAAACAATAGACTGTTTCAATATAAAAAAAACGATATATAAATTAAAGAGAAAAAAGTTAGAGAGACGTATAATTAGATTTCTGTTTACTCTTTCATATAAGTGCAGCACATGTAAGTAACTGTCCGACGCTATATATAGTGATGTTCCTTTTTGGAAGAAAGCTAGTCTCTATCTTATTTATCTTAGTTTTTTTTCTTCATATTTTTTATTTTATTTTATTCGTACATGATATTTATAATCATCTCTTCCAATTGTTTTATATTTATATTTTGTGCTTTTAACCATCTCATCTAATTTTTGTGTTTTTTATGCATATCTGGTGCTTTTAATAAGCTCTTCTGATTTTATAGGGTTTATATTTTGGCTCGTTGATTTTGTTAATTTTTCTCTTTCTAAATAGATGAGACTTTGATTTTTACTCAGGTTTGTCATTTGGTGAATATTATATGAGGTTTTATGTGTTATATATTAGAAAAAATTGACTTGTTAATTAAAGATCAATAAATAAAAAATGATATTTTACATTTCACTTAAGTTACTTTTTTCATAATCATTGTTTAAGTTAAATCTAAAATAATAGCATAAATTGAAACATGACTTGAAAATTTAAAAACATAGTTTCGTGTGTTGTATATTTCACACCACTTAAGAAACAGGTAACTTATGTAACAAAGAGATTAAAATAAGTGTTACCTTCCTATAATTTACCAACTTTTTATTTTTATATTTGCAAGTTTTATTGGAATCCTTCTTGTATATTTAAATATTTTTTATTTTGAGTAATTATGATGACATTTCGTTTGTTTTTAGAATTACATTTATACTTTTTTTTCTAACCATTACAATAATCTCTTTTATGAGTGTAAATATAATTTTAAAATTTAAGAAAATGTGCGTGAAATATAAAAGAATTAAATATTATTAAGAAAAGGAAAAGCTTACAAAGAATTAAAAAACAATTATAATAAGTGTACTTCTAAAAAGAATGTGAGTATTAACCTTTTCATTTTTAGTTTTTCTTGTTAAATTTTGTTCTTCCACAAATTTTCTTTATTTATTCTTATCTTGATATATGGATAATAGATTTTTTTTATAATCACATCCTAAATTAGACAAGAGCCAAACCATACAAGGAAATGACACAACCTTCAACCCAAAACCTTAAGGCATTGGGTTTGCAGGTCTTCTTTCTTATATGTTTGTCAAAATTCTCATTTCTACTCAATGTGGGACTTAGACTCACACTTGCATACCTAACAATCTCCTCCTGAAGTGAGAGTTCCTCTTTCATATTGATACACTCCCCTCGAGCAACAACATTTTTAAACATGAGTACCTCACTCACAACGACCCTCACTTGTACCGCCATTTTACACACTTAAACGGGACACGCTTTCTTGAAACCTCTATCAGGAAGACTTTCGATACAAGGATCAAATTGTACTCATCTGAGTCGGTCACCATCACAAATGATCGACTCTGATATCACTTGTTGAGAAAATTCAAAGGGGGAACATGGGGAGATAAACAAGAATGAGATAAGAGCCAAACCATACAAGGAAATGACACCACCTTCAACCCAAAATCTTAAGGCATTGGGTTTGTGGGTCTTCTTTTTTATATGTTGTTCAACATTCTCATTTCTACTCAATGTGGACTTAGTTAAACTTACACTAGCATACCTAACATTTTTTTTAAAACAATCTCGTGTTATATACAATTAAGGTAATTAAAATCAAGATTTTAATCATAAAATTATAAGATCCTATAATTTTACAATTCAAAACTCATATATAATTGTGATACAACAAAATTGATAGGATTGTTAAATAAAATCGTAAAAAAATGTGGATTTTGATTTTCTTCATATTCATTATCTTCATATGAAAATCAATTCAGTTTAAATAAAAAATAACATTGAATAAAGATTAATATAATTAAAAAACTTTATCATGTTATTTGTATTGTCATCCATAACATCACTCAATGTGTGTGTGCACAACTAGTTTTCTCTCTCTCCCTCCATTCCCATCCATATCTCCCTCTCCATTCTCTCGCGATTTCACCTTCCATACTTCATCTTTTTTAGAATTTGGTCGATCCTTTTAGTAGCTGAAGAGCCTAGGGTTATTTCTAATCAATCAGAATCTCAATCAAAGTAAATTCCTATTTACTCTAAGAATCATTTGTTCTCTATTTTCCTTAAGTTTTTGTCATCAATCTTGGAGGGAACAATTGAGAAAAGTGTTCATCTCAACTTAATTAAGATTACACTAGAATTTGGTGTTATTTTGATAACTTGTTTTAGATCCCTAGAATTTGGACTTATGTTATTGTCCGATTTGGAAGATTTGCTTTGTAATTTGAGCTTTTCAGGTAAGGGAAGCTAGTTTTAATACTCTCAATATAACCAATGTTATAAGACATGATTGTGAATAAAATTTACTAAGTTTCAATTTCTATTACAAAGATGTTTTATGATGAAATTGGTTGATTATGTATCTAGTATGAATTGTGATATTGATAGTTTGATAGATAAGGATTGTTTCTGAATATTGTGAATTTTGAATTATTGGATAAATATGGTTGTGCATGATGGAATTGAAACGATGTGTGTGATGAATGATGTATAGATTCATATGTAACCAATTTGGTTGAAATGAAATTAGACTACTAGAGGTCGAAAGGAAATAAAGGTACCATAGTTATGTATGCATCTATATGCTTAAGTATGATTGAATTGATATGATATGTATGAAGACTGAGTTATCTCATATGTAATCATTTTGGTTGAAATGAAACCAGTGTACTAGGGGTTGAAAATAAATCAAGGTATCATGGTTGCATATGCATTTATATGCTTCAGTATGATTGAATTGATATGATAGGTATTATGATGACTAAGTTATAGGCTCATATGTAATCATTTTGATTGAAATGAAACCAGTGTACTGGAGTTTAAAAGGAAATTAAGATACCATGACTACATATGCATCTATATTCTTCAGAATTGTTCAAATGATATGATTATTGTTATGACTGAATGATGAGTTCATATACAATCATTTTGATTGAAATGAAATCAGAGTATTGTGAATTGAAAGGAAATCAAGGTATATTAATTGCAAATGAATCATTGTGAAGTCAATAGTCTTGGGAATGGAGTATATAAGAGTGTTTGGATGATAGACCTTCTCGCAACCGGGGTCACGACGGGGACGGCAAACAAAAATAATTTATTTTAATTTTCAAAACAGAGGAGTCGCCACCATAATTTATTAAAGGAAAATTATGGAAAACCAAAAAAACAAGATAAGGCAAGTTTGCGAAAACAGATTTCGAGTCCGGGAGTCGATTATGTGTGGGGAAGGTGTTAGCACCCCCACAACGCCCGTCCTAAGACGGTACCTTTAATTAAATAAGTAATCTGAGTGTGATTTTTTTTAAAACATTTATTTTCCCAAGAAAGAAATAAAATGCAAATAATAACAAACAAAGATATTTATTTTTTTTAGAAAGGGCCCGACAAGGATTTGACCTCGCTCCTACGTATCTCTATCTAGAATAGAGAATCAGGGATTACGTAGTTCTTTAGAAAAATTAATTGTTGAAATGTTTAATATTTTTTAGTTTTGAAAATTTTATATATTTTTTATTTTAAATGTTTTTTAGAGTAAACTTCAAATTTGGATACCGTAGACGCGTGCGGTCTTTTGGTATTCCAATCAAAGTTAAAACTTCAAATTTGGATACCGTAGACACGTGCGGTCTTTTGGTATTCCAATCAAAGTTAAAACTTCCCGAGTTAAACTCTTGTATGGTGCGAACGACCATTTTAAGAATTCAATCGAGTCATCATAACTTTTCAAATCAAAATTTGGATAGTTAGAAGTTAAACATTTTTTTAAAAAAAAGAAAAAAAATACAATATGTCAAAACTTTTTATTTTCTTTATTTTTTTATAAAAAGAACTAAAGGGGTATTTCTGGAAACAAAAAGAATTATGGGTGTAGGTCTAAATATATGGGGTTGTAGGGAGCAGTTTAATGGCTTGCGAAGAACAAGTACTGATAGGCATTTGCATTTATTCTGGAAGAATGTAACAACAAAGTCAAGGTGGCTTAGTTGGTCTAAGGCGCCAATTTCATGGCATGGGTTTGAATCTTGGTGACATAAGACTAATTTTTTAATTTTTTATTTTCCCATGGATGTGTAGAGACACTTAGAAATAAACAAGAAGAAAAGAAACATACCTAGTGCTTCTGCTCTCTCTTTTTCATCTCCCTCTATCTCTAGTATATGTTTGTTTTCAGTCCTCCCTCTCATCATGGTTCTCCCTCCTTTTATTAAAGACCTTCTCTTTTTTCTATTTTTTTCCGTTATATATTTTTAATTATTTATTTAAAACATTAACAGACAAATCTAAACTACTCTATTTTTATTTTATTTATTTAAGCAAAACAGTTTTTTTATATATTTATTTTAAAACTTGCAAATCAAGTATAGAAGCAGTTATTTTATTGTTATATTTGTTTTTATTATTATTTATTTATTATTTATTTATTTATTAATTTTCAGATGCTGTTGTTTTAAATTAAGATATTTTTGTTATTTTCTTGTTATTTTCGTTTTTTTATTATTAATTATTTATTTTATTATTTTTTTAATGGAAAAATTCATTTTCTTTATTTTTATTAATGGAAAAATTCAAATTTATTATTTTTATTTTGTTTTTTTTTATTGTTATCATTATTTTTCAAGAAAACTTAAACTAATAAATATTTTTTATGTTATTATTCTTTTTTTTCTTTTTTTTAAATTATTTTTATCATCATACTTTAATTTAAAAAAATTATCCGGACAAAATCGGATGTTGACAGACCTATTTATATTTGATTTTAGGATTGACATTTAAATTCTTAAATCTATTCACTTAATTTTCTTTTACTATTACAAGTTTAAAATAGTATTTCACTAGATTACCCTTTTTTTATCTTGTTCTGTTGTCAACTACAATGACTGTACTATGTGAATGAGCAGTGCAAATGCAAGTTTCAAAACACCATAAGGAGTATATACCCTTGATTTGGTTTTTCTTCTGTTATGTATATAGTTGTACATAAGTTTGATGTATTTGAAGACTTTATGTAGTACTTTAAACTTTGAATGTATGTTATTGTTATTATTACTGTTATTATTATTATTATTATTATTATTATCATTATTATTATTATTGTTGTTGTTGTTAATATTATTATTATTTTAAATATTAATTTTATGATAAATATTATTAATATTATTGTTATTTTATTTATGTTATTATTATTATTATTATTAATATATTAAGTATTATCGATAGAATAAATCTTTCATTAAGTTGGTGGATAATTTATCGATGAATTTATCAATAGATAATTTGGTGATTAATTTTTTTCGTTAATAAATTGATCAACGAATTAAATTTGTCGGTGTCGCAACCGGGGTCACGACGAGGACGACGAACAAAAATAATTTATTTTTGTTTTCAAAACAGAGGAGTCGCCACCATAGTTTATTAGGAAAAACTATGGAAAACCAAAAACAAGATAAGGCAAGTTTGCGAAAACGGATTTCGAGTCCGGGAGTCGGTTGCGTGTGGGGAAGGTGCTAGCACCCCCACAATGCCCGTCCTAAGACGGTACCGTTAATTAAATAAGTAGTCTGAGTGTGATTTTTTAAAACACTTATTTTCCCAAGAAAGAGATTAAGATAAAACAAACAAAATATTTTTTTGGTTTTAGGGTGCTCGACAAGGTTTGACCTTGCTCCTATGTATCTCCATCAGGGATGGAAAATCAGGGTTACATAGTTCTTTGATGATAAGATTGTTAGTTATTTTGATTTGTATTTTTGAAAGTTTATGTTTGAAAATAAGGTAATTGAATGGTGTCAGTGCCAAGTTTAAAGCCTGGGCTTTTGAGATACAATGTCAGGTTTAAAGCCTGGGCTTTGAGGAGCAGTGCCAGGTTTAAAGCGTGGGCTTTGAGCAACAGTGCCAGGTTTAAAGCCTGGGCTTTGAGAAACAGTGTCATGTTTAAAGCCTAGGCTTTGAGGAACAGTGTCATGTTTAAAGCCTGGACTTTGAGGAACAATGCCAGGTTTAAAGCCTGGACTTTAAGGAACAGTGCCAGGTTTAAAGCCTGGACTTTAAGGATTGGGATATATATCAAATTTGGTGATGGAAAATAACATGCGACAGTTATATGCAACAAAGAATTGACATTTTAATGTTAATGAAATCATGCATGCAAAAATGGAACATGACTCAATGAAACTCAACTTGGGTTAAGGGCATTTTGGTAATTGTGGAGAGTGTGGGTGTGGAACTTAATTAATGGGGGTGCAGGAAGTAACCCCACCAATAAGAAACTCAATCTTGGATTAAGGGCATTTTAGTAATTGTGGAAAGTGTGGTTGTGGAACTTAATTAATTGGGGTATAGGAAGTAACGCCACTAATAAGAAACTCAACTTGGGCTAAGGATATTTTGGTAATTGTGGAGAGTGTAGGTGCAGAACTTAATTAATGGGGGTGCAGGAAGTAACCTACCAATAAGAAACTCAATCTTGGATTAAGGGCACTTTGGTAATTGTGGAGAGTGTGGGTGCGGAACTTAATTAATGGGGGTGCAGGAAGTAACGCCACTAATAAGAAACTCAACTTGGGCTAAGGGCATTTTGGTAATTGTGGAGAGTGTGGGTGCGGAACTTAATTAATGGGGGTGAAGGAAGTAACGCCACTAATAAGAAACTCAAGTTGGGCTAAGGGCATTTTGGTAATTGTGAAGAGCTGGAGTGTAAATCTTAATTAATGGAGATGCAGGAAGAACGACCCAACTCCTAAACCCTAAGCCACCACCACCCTAACCCTAAGCCACCATCACCTTTCTTCACCCATGATGAACAAAAAGCGGCAACAACGATGAGGAAGGAGCGGCGGCGGCGAGGGGCGGCGGAGACGGTGGCGGCCGCCGTCGACAACGGCGGTGGCGCTGACGGGGCATTTTTTGCACCGTTTTTGTGGCGTTTCATGGTTGTTTCGATACTGTTTTAACAGTAAAGTGGTGCCATTTTAGAGATAAAACTGGTGTTATTTTTGGGGCAAAATGGTGCTGTTTTGAGTATTGTTTTGCTGTTGTTTTGGGTGCATCTTGTTGAGATTAAAGGGACTACATGATGGCTATTTTTGGAGGTAAATGCTGGCTGCTAGTGGCACGAAAAAAAATGGTGGTGTCGGCGGAAGTTGTTCTGGTGCTATTTTGGAGTGATTTTTGGAGCATAAAATACATGGATAAAATACATAGAAGAATGTATGGAAGATGGAAGATGATGAATTTTTTATTATTTAATAAATAAGAAAAAAAACAAAATGCCATAAAGATCAAAAGGACCTCCCATTTTATTTTTTTTATCTTAATATGAAAATGAAATGATGAAGAAATAAAAAAAACATCACAAGAAGATAAAAACACGAGATTTATAAATTTCAAACTTCAAGATTCATATGAAAATCTAAATCTTACAAATCATACCTGTGACTGTTCTTCAAAAATGATTGTCTCCTTTTCAAAAGTTTCTTGCTTCTCAGTTTATGGATAGTATAACAGGAGAATCAATCTTCTCTACTTTTTCTCTCTTTTTTCTCTATTTTTAATGTGTTCTCCCTTTATCAGTGATCCTCTCCTTTCTTTTTTTTCTCCTTCTCTCTTCTCTCTTTTTTCTCGTTCTCCCCTCTCATTTTTTCTGTTTTTTCCTTATTAGTCCACTTGAGGAGTTCTGTTGGAGAAAGAATAAGGATGGTGGAGCTTTTTATGAGATTCTGGACACTTAGAGAGTTGAAAGAGTCTCTCTTTTTCTTTTTCGTTATTTTTTATAATTTTGTATTATTTGTTTGTTTTATTATTTTATTTTTATTATTTAAAAGAAAAATATTAACGGATGAAAAAAAAATCTAAACTACTCCACCTTTTTTACTTTTATAAAATTTATTTAAGCAGAACCCTTTTTTTTTATTTATTTTTTTATAAAACTTGCAAATCAAGTTTGAAAACAGTTATTTTTATTGTTATATTAGTTTTTATTATTATTTATTTTATTTTTTTAAAATTTTCAGATTCTGTTGTTTTAATTTAGATATTTTTGTTATTTTTTTTAATTTTGGTTTTTTTGTTATTAATTAATTATTTTATTATTTTGTTTAAAAAAAATCCACCTTTTCTTTTTTTAATGAAAAAATTCAATTTTTTGTAATTTTTTCTTTTATTTTTATTTTATTTTATCATTTTCTTTTTTCAAGAAAACTTAAACTAATAAATATATTTTTATGTTATTATTCATTTTTCTTTATTCATTTTTATCATTATGCTTTAATTTAAAAGATTACCTGGACAAAATCGGGTGTTGACAGTTGCCCCTCTTCACTTAAGTTTTACATGATAATATGAAAATTTGAGAAAAGTTCATATTATCAAAGTAAAAATTAAGTAAAGACAGAGACATTGATTTTGTTCGGGTCTCATTGCGTGCTGAAAAGAAATGCAGAGATCTTGCTTCCGCAGAGGAACCCGAAGAGTGGTTGTGACTTTGCTTCTACAGGGAGTCGAAAAGTAAAGAATGGCCAAGACCTTGCTTCTGCAGGAGATTAAGTGCCAAAAACAAATGTGACCTTGCTTCTGCAGGGGGTCAACATATCAACAAATTTAAATAACTGTGACTTTGCTTTTGCAGGGAGTCGAAAAATAAAGAATGGCCAAGACCTTGCTTCTGTAGGGGATCAAGTGCCAGAAACAAATGCGGCCTTGCTTCTGCAGGGGGTCAACATATCAACAAATTTAAATAACTATGACTTTGCTTCTGCAGGGAGTCGAAAAATAACGAATGACCAAGACCTTGCTTTTGCAGGGGATCAAGTGCCAAAAACAAATGTGACCTTGCTTCTGTAGGAGGTTAACATATGAAAAAATTTAAATAACTGTGACTTTGCTTCTGCAGGGAGTCGAAAAATAAAGAATGGCAAGACCTTGCTTCTGCAGGAGATCAAGTGCCAAAAACAAATGCGACCTTGCTTCTGCAGGGGGTCAACATATCAACAAATTTAAATAACTGTGACTTTGCTTCTGCAGGGAGTCGAAAAATAAAGAATGGCCAAGACCTTGCTTCTGCAGGGGATCAAGTGCCAAAAACAAATGCGACCTTGCTTCTGCAGGGGGTCAACATATCAACAAATTTAAATAACTGTGACTTTGCTTCTGCAGGGAGTCGAAAAATAAAGAAAGGCCGAGACCTTGCTTCTGCAGGGGATCAAGTGCCAAAAACAAATGCGACATTGCTTCTGCAGGGGGTCAACATATCAAAACTTTGAATCAGAGGATAATTTCTCACTAGATCTTGTATCAGAGGATCATGGAACCACTTTTTTTTAATTCAGTTCCTGATTTGTTCTTGAATGCATGTTTGAATGCATGAGAATTTATGATTTGCCTTTGCTTTGAATTCATCTATGAATGCATGATGTATTTTTTAATGTTTGGCAGGTTTGACTTTTCCAGTGGGGTATGAATGCATGATTTTATGCTGATGCATGAAATTTTGACTCACATGAGATTTTTTTTAATGCTTGAGGATTTTGATTTGCTATTTTGCTCCTCTTTTTAAACCAAATATTTTTATGGAATCATTGAATTCATTGATTGCACTTTGAACTTTCATTTTGGAAAAAATATTCACAAATCTTAACGCCTGACACAAAAATATTAATACGATCAGTTCTAACATTTTGATGCATATGTGTCGGAATGGGTGGATAAACAAACATATGGTGATGACATGTTAAACTTCAAATAGGCAATGGAATTGCTCTAACTACCGGGGATAACTTTATTTTAAATTTTTCATACTCTTTGAGAGTTGACCATAAATGCAACAAAGTTGCCCCAGTTTTTTTTAAAAAAATGGGAAATTAAGGTTCAAACGGATAGCCAATTTTGTTGGGTTAGATGGGTAAAAATAGAATTACTGGAAAACCGGGGTAATGAATTGATACTAATTGAATCACATGGAAGCATCCCCGATTTCAAAAAATATTTTGGCTAGGGTAAAGAAAGAACATGGGAAAGACACATATAAGAAAGGATTTCCCCAGTACTTATGCTTTAATGACACTATTTCACTCTTATTTGGTTGGCAAATTTGTATTATCCTTCCGCAAAAGGCATTTTTTTTTACAACTTAACTTGTAGTGGTAGCCACATTCCTCTGTTGCAAGGTTATTCTCTGGAAAAATCATCGACAATCATTCTTCAATCAATATGGACTTTACATGACTTGTAACGTGGTCAGGGTTTAAAAGGTTTTGAAGAAAAAAGATACACAGGCTCAAAAATTGTTTACTGGTTATCATCATTTTTTTATAACAAAAACTATCAACGAAGTATTGCACGGAGCAATTCATGTTCTTGATGAGATCACTTTTCCTTTTTATTTGTGAGTCATCCTTATTTGAACTGATGACACATATTTTCTTTTTTTGAATTTTTTTTATTTTTGATTCAGGAGCTTCTGATGTGCCCTTTTTTTTTTACTCTTTTTATTTTTATTTTTTTTAGAGATCTCTTATCCTGAACTGAATTTAAACATGCTGATGATCCTTGTTTAGGGTATTTTTGAAAGAAATTTTCTATTTTTCAGGCTCAAAGAGGGTGCAATGGAATTTTATTAATATTTTAGGATAAACAAACATGGTCATATATCATTTCGAATTATGATTACTTGATTTTTAAAGAGATTAACTCCCGCAATAGATTTCAGCGATTCCATATACTTGTCATTTTTTTTAATCGTCCTATCTTTTGCTTAGATTGCCCTTTGCGGGTTTTCAATCTAACGGACTTGTATTTCTTTTTTTTTATCCTTTTTTTTAATGCCTTTAGCGAAAAGAACTTGAGATTCATAGCCGCATGAAAAATCTGATTGATTGCCCCAATATGATGTTTACTCTTAGTTTTAATGGGCAACAAACATGTTACTGAAGCAAATCGCTTTCTCTTTTGGGGTGGAAGGCTCAAAGGGGTATCCAACACACGTATGCCAATATGCCATTATGAAAGAATTCAAAACTTTTTTATGCCAAGCTTTAAAATTGCGTCAAATCTTTTTATTATTTTTATCAATAAATTCAATGATTCCATAAACATGATTTATTGTGCAATTTTTATTATTTTCATCCCACGACATCCTTCAAACCTCGAGAAAATCTTGTAGACGACCCATGGTGTATACTTAGCAATCAAAACGCACAAGAAAGAATTCAAAAGAAAAATTTTATTTCATCACAAGATAATTCAGACACAATTTCAACGCATAAATTTCAATACCCAAAAATATTACACTCCCCAAACTATGGAATCATATTATACATAAAACTTTTTAACTGCGTCGGAGTTGACCGGTAACGGTAACTCTTCCCCATCCATTCTTGTGAGAATTAGCGCCCCTCCAGAGAAAACCTTCTTCACGACATAGGGACCTTCATAATTTGGCATCCATTTACCGTGACGATCCTTCTGAACAGATATGATCTTTTTAACCACCAAATCCCTTTCACGCAACTCTCGCGGACGAACCTTTTATCGAATGCCTTCTTCATTCTACTTTGGTATAACTGCCCATGACATATAGCAGCTAACCTCTTCTCATCAATGAGATTGAGTTGATTATATCTTGCCTGAACCCACTCAGCTTCTTCTAATTTGATCTCCATCAATATTCTGAGAAAAGGTATTTCAACCTCTTTACTTGATGTAATTTTACTTCCCTTATTTCTTGTTCAACTAATCTCCACAATTTTGGAGAGGGTTCCCAGTCTTCTTCATAATCATCTTCCATGTTATTGATGGGGAGTGTAAAATTAGAGTATTAGATATTGACATTGTTATTTTCAAAAGATTCATCAACATATATGTATTATTCAAGTTTATGAAAATAAATAGGAAAGAAAGAAAAAGTGAAGAAGGAAATGAAAATATGATTTTATTATGCAAAGGCGCAATACTGCGCTCTCAAAGGGAAACAATTCAAATTCAGAATGAAAGAAAACGAAACAGCAAATCCTAAAAACCAGTCCATGAAAACAACTAATACCCTAAAGCTCTGGGCAAAGCAATAGGGTTGACCAAAAACATTACATTCTGTCGCTACTAAACACCATAGGTACGTCTACAGATTCCCAATTGCCAATTTCTTCGTCAGGAAGTCAAGGGTGCACATGATTAAAGCTCTGCCCTCCATGCCTCTGCTCAATAACTGCCACTTGATCAACATTGGCGCTAGTTGAAGCATTTGCATGAACCGTCGAGGGATTCTTTTCCACACTTGCCTTCTGCTCTTGAAAAGTAAGACACTCTGAGTCGAGCAAAGATTGCACTTTATATTTGAGTGCTTGACAGTTTTCAGTTGAATGGCCAACCTCTCCACCGTGATATTCACACTTTGCATTGACGTTATAATATCTGGAATATGGTGGTTGTATAATTTTTGCTGGACATATAGCCACTAGCACATTTTTTAGTAGATCAGGTAACAGCTCTGTGTACGTCATTGGAATGGGAGTAAAATTCACAACCTTCCCTCTCGAATTATTATTCTTCTGTCCATAGCCTGGACTTTGTGCTTGAGTAGAGCTCTGACTCCCAACATTGGGCTGAAATGCATTATTAGCGATAACCGGAGACCTGTATGCAGTTGGCGGCCTAGGGGTATTCTGAGAGTAACCCGACATGACATTCGCAACATACGTAGATGAGGGCCTATAATTAGGAAGATATTGTGGCCGATATCCTCCCCAATAAGGTGCAGTAGAAGCCGTCTGAACCTCACCCTCTTTCTTCTTATCAGGATTGAACCCATGTTTCTTAGCACCGGTGGTTGCAGGTGAACCTTGTGCTATCTTTCCAGTCTTGAGTCCATGTTCAATTCTTTCTCCAACGGTGACAATATCGGAGAAATTCGAAGAAATACTTCCGAGCACATGTTCATAAAAAGGAGCCTGTAACGTCTCAATAAACATGGTGATCATTTCTTTCACATATAGTGGAGGCTTTACTTGGGCGGCCAACTCTCTCCACCTCTGCGCATATTCTTTGAATGTTTCCGAACTCTTCTTCGCCATATTCTGTAGTTGCATTCTGTCCGGAGCCATGTCCATGTTATATTTGTACTGCTTTAAGAAAGCGTCTACCAAATCCTTCCATGAGGAAATCCGAGTTGGTTCAAGGTGCATATACCAGTTTAATGACACACCTCCCAAACTATCTTGAAAGCAATGAATCAGAAGTTTTTCATTGTGCGCATGAGCTGCCATTTTCCTACAATACATGGTCAAATGGCTTTTTGGGCAAGTGGTCCCCATGTACTTCTCAAAGTCTGGCACTTTAAATTTGGGGGGAATTATCACATCCGGTACTAAGCATAGACCGACAACATCTCCGAACTCATGACTATTTCCACCTTCTATTGCCCTTAATCTCTTCTCGAGGACCTCCAACTTATCTCTCGCTCTGTCGGCATCAAGGACCGCGGCAGTTGGAACTACCACTTCTGTTTTAGGCTCACCTCCCAAAGTCACATTCAAAACCCTGGGTTGGGTAGTAGTCGGTATTCTATTAATTACTACATCTTCACCACGACCACCAGGTGGTACTTGAATGAACTCTGGCTGACTTCTAGCATTAGTAGGATTAACACCGTGTGGTATAGTTTCAGGCTCCGCATCTTCCTCGTAGAGTGGTTCATAGTTTATAGGCATGCCGTACAGAGGAAACTCTTGATTTGTTTGATTTCCTTAATGAAGACCTCGGGTTTGTAATGTCCCCGGTTGGAAAACAGGAGGATGTGAAGACTGAGTCCCTTCATCTCTGGTAGTAGCTTCAGGTTTGCTGCTTACGATCATTAGATGTTCGAGAATCTGACCCAACTGATCTTTTAGGCCATGAATCTGATTGATCTTATCCTTCAACTCACCGATCTCGTCCTGCATTTTTTTCATTGTTTGCTCCCAATTTTCCATCTTCTGACAATTGGCGCGAGTCCTATATGGATGTCGTGGGAATTTAGCCGTTATTGCTTTTTCTATTTTTATTTAAGATGAATTAGATGACAGATGAAATATGAAAAAAATGCAACTAGTCGGAAATTATAAAGTTGTGTACTTGATACGTAATTAAATGGTTTTTGACAAAAGACACAACTTTATAATTTCTGACCTTAAAAGAAAACAATTGAGACTATGTGTGAAAAAGAAATGCATGCAATGCAATGAAGAAAAGCCTGAGCTAATCTTCATATGTCATGATGAAAATAATAAATGTTTTGTATGAGAGAAAAATTAATGCAATGGATAAAAATATTTTTATTATTACTTTTTTTTAAAAAAAAATAGGGTGGAGGGTAGGGACGCGCAATATATCTCCCCTTGTGCCTTAAACAAAATTGACAGCATAACACCTAGGCTTCTAAGGTCTTTAGATGCATCCTCACAAGGTAAGTTTCCTAATCCCTAAAGGTATAAAGGCCACCAGAGCTATGACTCCCCTCGCTGTAGTACCCACAACAGTTGGTAGACAACTTGTGTAAGCATACAAGTGAAGAGAACAGACTCTAGTTGGGGTTCTCACAATAGCTAGAATGGGAAGTACATCCTCATTGACATTGTTACACAACCCCTTCTAATTCTAAGATTCCTCAGACCCGGGTGTAGGGCCCCACTCATGATATGAACAAATATATGTGTGTGCGTGAAGGGAGAATCATGCACCCAACCCCCACCTGCAAAACAGCCAGAAAAGTTCCCAAGCAGATATATCATGTCGCCTACCCTAGGGTTCAATATTTCAACAATGATAAGAAGCAACATACATACAGAAGAAAAGAAGCATATACACAAAAGAAATGGAAAATAAACATTCAGAAGACCACACTCATTTTACTTATTTAATCAAATTGGCCTGACTCTCAAACGTCCCCAGTGGAGTCGACATCTGTCGCAACCGGGGTCACGACGGGGACGGCGAACAAAAATAATTTATTTTTGTTTTCAAAACAGAGGAGTCGCCATCATAGTTTATTAGGAAAAACTATGGAAAACCAAAAACAAGATAAGGCAAGTTTGCGAAAACGGATTTTGAGTCCGGGAGTCGGTTACGTGTGGGGAAGGTGCTAGCACCCCCACAATGCCTGTCCTAAGACGGTACCTTTAATTAAATAAGTAGTCTGAGTGTGATTTTTTAAAACACTTATTTTCTCAAGAAAGAGATTAAGATAAAACAAAGAAAATATTTTTTTGGTTTTAGGAAGTCCGACAAGGTTTGACCTTGCTCCTACGTATCTCCATCAGGGAAGGAGAATCAGGGTTACGTAGTTCTTTGATGATAAGATTGTTAGTTGTTTTGATTTGTATTTTTGAAAGTTTATGTTTGAAAATAGGGTAATTGAATGGTGTCAGTGCCAGGTTTAAAGCCTGGGCTTTTGAGATACAATGTCAGGTTTAAAGCCTGGGCTTTGAGGAGCAGTGCCAGGTTTAAAGCCTGGGCTTTGAGAAACAGTGCCAGGTTTAAAGCCTGGGCTTTGAGAAACAGTGCCAGGTTTAAAGCCTGAACTTTAAGGATTGGGGTATATATCAAATTTGGTGTTGGAAAATAACATGCGACAGTTATATGCAACAAAGAATTGACATTTTAATTTTAATGAAATCATGCATGCAAAAATGGAACATGACTCAATGAAACTCAACTTGGGTTAAGGGCATTTTGGTAATTGTGGAGAGTGTGGGTGTGGAACTTAATTAACGGGGGTGCAAGAAGTAACCACGCCAATAAGAAACTCAATCTTGGATTAAGGGTATTTTGGTAATTGTGGAGAGTGTGGGTGCGAAACTTAATTAATGGGGGTGCAGGAAGTAACGCCACTAATAAGAAACTCAACTTGGGCTAAGGGCATTTTGGTAATTGTAGAGAGTGTGGGTGTAGAACTTAATTAATGGGGGTGCAGGAAGTAACGCCACTAATAAGAAACTCAACTTGGGCTAAGGGCATTATGGTAATTGTGAAGAGCTGGACTGTAAATCCTAATTAATGGAGGTGCAGGAAGAACGACTCAACTCCTAAACCCTAAGCCACCACCACCCTAACCTTAAGCCATCAGCACCTTTCTTCACCCATGATGAACCAAAAGCGGCAACAATGATGAGGAAGGAGCGACGGTGGCGGCGGCGGCGCGGGGCGGTGGAGACGACGGCGGCGGCGCGGGGCGGTGGAGACGACGGCGGTGGCGCGGACGGGACATTTTTTACACCGTTTTTGTGGCGTTTCACAGTTGTTTCGATACTGTTTTGACAGTAAAGTGGTGCCATTTTGGAGATAAAACTGGTGCTATTTTTGGGGCAAAATGGTGTTGTTTTGAATATTGTTTGGCTCTTGTTTTGGATGCATCTTGTTGAGATTAAAGAGACTACATGGTGGCTATTTTTGGAGGTAAATGGTGGCTGCTAGTGGCGCGAAAAAAGTTGGCGGTATCGGCGGAAGTTGTTTTGGTGCTATTTTGGAGTGATTTTTGGAGCATAAAATACATGGATAAAATACATAGAAGAATGTATGAAAGATGGAAGATGATGAATTTTTTATTATTTAATAAATAAGAAAAAAAACAAAATACCATAAAGATCAAAAGGACCTCCCTTTTTATTTTTTTTTATCTTAATATGAAAATGAAATGATGAAGAAATAAAAAAACATCACAAGAAGATAAAAACACAAGATTTATAAATTTCAAACTTCAAGATTCATATGAAAATCTAAATCTTACAAATCATACGTGTGAGTGTTCTTCAAAAATGATTGTCTCATTTTCAAAAGTTTCTTGCTTCTCAGTTTGTGGATAGTAAAACAGGAGAATCAATCTTCTCTACTTTTTCTCTCTTTTTTCTCTATTTTTAACGTGTTCTCCCTTTATCAGTGATCCTCTCCTCTCTTTTTTTTTCTCCTTCTCTCTTCTCTCTTTTTTCTCGTTCTCCCCTCTCCTTTTTTCTGTTTTTTCCTTATCAGTCCACTTGAGGAGTTCTGTTGGAGAAAGAATAGGGATGGTGGAGCTTTTTATGGGATTCTGGGCAGTTAGAGAGTTGAAAAAGTCTCTCTTTTTCTTTTTCGTTATTTTTTAAAATTTTGTATTATTTGTTTGTTTTATTATTTTATTTTTATTATTTAAAAAAACATTACCGGATGAAAAAAAAAACCTAAACTACTCCACCTTTTTTATTTTTATAAAATTTATTTAAGTAGAACCCTTTTATTTATTTATTTTTTTTAAAACTTGCAAATCAAGTTTGGAAACAGTTATTTTTATTGTTATATTTGTTTTTATTATTATTTATTTTATTTTTTTTAAATTTTCTGATTCTGTTGTTTTAATTTAGATATTTTTGTTATTTTCTTGTTATTTTCGTTTTTTTATTATTAATTATTTATTTTATTATTTTGTTTAAAAAAAATCCACCTTTTCTTTTTTTAATGGAAAAATTCAATTTTTTGTAATTTTTTCTTTTATTTTTATTTTATTTCATCATTTTCTTTTTTCAAGAAAACTTAAACTAATAAATATATTTTTATGTTATTATTCATTTTTCTTTATTCATTTTTATCATTATGCTTTAATTTAAAAGATTACCCGGACAAAATCGGGTGTTGATAGTCGGTAAATCTATCGTTAAATTGATCGTAAAATTTTTCATCGATAAAATCTGTCAGTAATGACATGTTACCGATGAAATAAAATTTCTTTGATATTTTAGGTTTTTCTTGTAGTGAAGAACACCTCTCTCTCTCTCTGTCCCTCACCCTCTTTCTGTCTCTATCTCCCTCCCTTCCTCCTTCCCCCCGTCTCTCTCTCTATTCCTCCTTTTTCTTCTCGTTGCTTTGTTTTGGAACATAGCTCATGCTCCTCTTGTATAGTGATTTTTGTAATAATTGTTTCTAGTTTCTCTTTCTTTTAGTTGGAATCTAAGTATATTACTGGTTTCTAATTGGTAAAAGGTAAGGTGGCGGGTAAAAGATAAGAAGACAATTACTATCCTTCTTATTCAATTTCCACTTTTTTCTTATTTGTAGCATTCTAGAATGTCCATGACCTACTAGACGGTCAAAGTGACTACAGTGCCGAGAGAATCAGACTCTGAGATTTTTACGCATTGTAAATAAAATCATGATTGAATACACACTGAAAACTAGAGTAAAAATAACTAGTGTCATCCTTGTAGTTATTTTTGATACTGATTTAATTTAATCATTATCTTAAACAAGCATTTGAGTACAATTCACTCGCATATCATATTCACAAGTCACAATTTATAAAGAAAAATACTTATTGACACGACTAAGGGAATCATATTCACAAGTCACAATTTATAAAGAAAAATACTTATTGACACGACTAAGGGAAAAACTCCCCCTTAACATTACTTAAGTGTCAAGTGTGGTCAAGGTGACAAAGGGTAAAAACGTAAATATCCATAAAAAATTGTGAAACAATATTATCCTGTATTGGTATAATTAGTAATCGTCAATAAAATCGGTATTAAAAAGTAATTATTGTATTAATTTTAAATGATTGATTATAAATTATTTATTAAAAAATGCACTTACTCATGGATATATGGAAAAAATTCTCTCTTGTCACCAAACCGTTAATAATGTATGTTTTTGTTTCAACTCTCTTGTTCCTCAATGAGTGAATATATTGTGAGTCCAAATATTCATATACATCATGTTTCTCATTATCCAAACCTAACTTAAACACAAATTTAGAAGGGATTACATATCATAATCAGTTGTTTAGTTGACAAAACTATAAATAAATAATGTCTTAAATGATTTTCATCATTCACTACTATACAACTAATATGTTTAGCTCTTAGTTGTTCGATGTAATATATAAGACATCAACTATGTGCATATATAGTGGAACATAATTATTTATGTCAATAACTATGATGTTTCGTGGCACATTTGCATGTTTTGTGGCAATAAAGTTGCTGGTGGATAAGGTTTTCTTCTTTTTTTTGGAGGAATTTATCACTCACATTTATGTTACACATAAACAAAAAATTGATATTAGTAAGACTATCAATTTTGGTAGGTCAGACTAAGATTTTTAGTCTACCTTACCTAGCCTACGCGGCTATAAGTGGTGGATGACTCGTCCAACTATCCATTACTTTTGTGTTAAATATTAATATTGATTTGCTAAAAATGTAGAAGTTACAATATTTTGTGGTGTATTGTTTGAAGGATACAATCATACAAAATATATTATAATTTAAACCATGTATCCTTGCAAATTAAATTTAAATTAATAATTGTGACTAGATAATTTAATATGTAAAAGTAACAATCTCTCTCATCCCACACATACAAATTTTTCATTGAAGGTATTTAGAGTTCATTCTAGGATTAATGCTTTACTAATGTTTAATAGGGTGTAGTGGAAGAAATGTGAACCATGATGTTCTCAAGACTTTCTAAGTGGCTAGACTTTCTTTTGATCTTTATCAAATCATTTATTTATTTAATTTAGTCATCAACCATAATTATACTACATCTTTGTACTAAATAATGCGATTATTGTAGGACCAAATAGATATGTGTGAATCAACTCAATGGTATTTTATTATAAACTATATTCTTATTTTGAAAAGATGTTTGTTTTCCCATCATACATGTTTCATAAAGGAAACCGTCTTTGAACGGAATCTTGGATAAGTGCCTTACGTGGTCATATATTGTGTAGCTTTGAAATTAAAATCAAGTTCTTATGTCACACTTCATATGTCAAACCTAATGATATTCTTTGATTGACATAAGACATGAGATTCTTTTTCAACCGTTCACTTAGTTTTATTTTGTACATGTTTTCTTGTCTTTATTTGGAAAAGATAGTAATGTCATCTTTACTTTTAACTGTACAATAATCTTTGTTAAACGAAATATTATATTCATTATCACACAATTAATTTATGCTATGTATACATTTTAGACTTTCTATTAAAAATACGTTGTCAGTAAATGGTAAAGGGAGTGTATATTCATCTAATGTTGATGATACTGACTTTTCTTTATTTCCATCAAATGTGACTTAGCCTTAATTTTTTTTCCAAATTTTGAAACACAAACCTTTCACTTTTCATGTATTGCGAGCATCCACTATCAAGATACGAGACAATGGTAATCTTTCTATTGTTCAGCATATTTATACTGAAAATTGGTTTATCCTTCATTACCAAAATAGACTTGAGTTATTTATTGTCAGTGTTTGAGACTTAACAACACTTCATGTAGCATGCATACAAGAAGTATGATCAAAGTTCTTACGACCATTTTCCCCGTCTAACCTAAACTTGTTGTGAGATTTTTTTATTAAGAAATTCATCTGGTTGTCACCTTCAGTAGTGATAAATATGACTTCTTTATTGTCTCACTTTTAGACAATATATATTGTATTTCCTTCAAATAATAAAAATCTCTTCTCAAGTTTTTGAACTTTTAAAGGTAGATAAGTATTTCTTATATGTTTTCTTTCAAATCTTGAACTTATAAATGTGAAGCTTAGTTTTAAAACTTTATATTCCTAACTCAACTTTTTCTTTTCAGTTTACTTGGTTTTCAATTTTTAAAGCATCTAGAGTTATTATCATATAATATACTACAATAGACAAAACTTTCCAAAAGCAAAGTTTAAAAGAAGTTCATTATAGACTTCAACACAAAGTGTAACTATGAGACATCTAACTCTTCATTTGAGTCATTAGATGGGAGTTTGGACAATATACCTAGTGTGGGGCAAAGGTTTGAAAAGAGGTGGTCTTTTTAACAAACTATTATTTTCTCTCTATGACTTTGCTTGATAATTCCTCTATTTTAATATTGTAAACAACTAATTTAGAAAGGTTAACTTTAATACCAACTAAAATAAAATGTTAGCTCTACAATGAATGGAGGAGTGGGGTGGATATAATTTTTAAAAACTTTTGTAATACTATTTGTCAACACCAGATTTTGTCCGGGTAATTTTTTTAAATTAAAGTATGATGATAAAAATAATTTAAAAAAAAAGAATAATAACATAAAAAATATTTATTAGTTTAAGTTTTCTTGAAAAATAATGATAACAACAAAAAAAACAAAATGAAAATAATAAATTTGAATTTTTCCATTAATAAAAATAAAGAAAATGAATTTTTCCATTAAAAAAATAATAAAATAAATAATTAATAATAAAAAAACGAAAATAACAAGAAAATAACAAAAATATCTTAATTTAAAACAACAACATCTGAAAATTAATAAATAAATAATAAATAAAAAATAATAAAAACAAATATAACAATAAAATAACTGCTTCTATACTTGATTTGCAAGTTTTAAAATAAATATATAAAAAATAACTGTTTTGCTTAAATAAATAAAATAAAAATAGAGTAGTTTAGATTTGTCTGTTAATGTTTTAAATAAATAATTAAAAATATATAACGGGAAAAAACAGAAAAAAACAGAAAAAGAGAGGGTATTTAATAAAAGGAGGGAGAACCATGATGAGATGGAGAACTGAAAACAAACATATACTAGAGATAGAGGGAGACGAAAAAGAGAGAGCAGTTTAGTTTGGAGAGTAGAGAAAGAAGGAAACACAAAGGAAAATACTAGCTTTTTCAAGCACTAGGTATGTTTCTTTTCTTCTTGTTTATTTCTAAGTGTCTCTACGCATCCATGGGAGAATAAAAAATTAAAAAAATTAGTCTTATGTCACCAACATGCATTTTCATAAATATATCAATTCGCCATTTTTCTGTATTATGTTCTTTCCTTGCATTTTTACCACACTTCCACTAACACTAAACCTTAACACCACAATATTTTCATCATAATGATATACCTCTCTAACTTGCCACGCGCTACCCCACATAACCATGTACCCCAAATACCCGAAGTTCTCATGCATGCCCCATCCAATACCCGCATCCTCACTCTTCCTCATAAACCACCCATCAAACTTGCCTTATCTTGTTTTTGGTTTTTCATAGTTTTCCTTTAATAAATTATGGTGGCGACTCCTTTGTTTTGAAAATTAAAATAAATTATTTTTGTTCGTCGTCCCCGTCGTGACCCCGGTTGCGACACTATTTGAAAACATACAGAGATAAATGATTTAATAACCAAGTCTATTTGTTCAAAACATTTTCAAAACACTTTCACAAAACTTGTGTATGATATAAAAACAATATTATAAACATGTGATACAAAAGTGTAATAAACACTTATTTTATACTAGTTTACTTAACCTAAGTTATGTCTATTTTTCCTTCAAGGACATTGTTGCCGATAATGGACAAGGAATTCCTAACGAGGATGTCACAAAATAATCTCTCATCTCATTTTAATATGAACAATTTCAATAATAATATTATTGTTGGTAGTGAAAAAAAAATCAATTAAAGTTTATAGGGCATATATGACATTTAATACATAAAACTCACAAACAATAAAGGAAGATAAGTGTGTGTAAGAAATAAATTTATTATTCTTAAGGAAGGGTAAAACAAGTAAAACAAATGCTCTTGAATGTCCCTATAATGCCATAAAACATAATTAATGGGTGCAAAAATGGATGGATAAGTGACTTGATGACTAATGATTGAGGTGGATATAAATCTCCACTGGTATAACATATCATTATTGACATCCTCCTTTGAAGGTCTTTCAAAAAAAAAAAAATCCAAAAATTGTGATAAAATCTAATGCAAACATGATTATTAATTATGAAATGACTCATAAAGATCAAAATTTTTATAAGTTCGGGGACATGTAGCATGTTTTCTAAATTTGACAAACATGGTGGAGGAAAAGGATGATTGTGCATAGCCTTAAATTCTAATTCATTACCCACTACTAGTAGTAATATTCGAATTTAAATTACTTGTATTAAAATAAGATGAGAGATTATTTCCATAGTTGTGACATCCATCACCAACTAAGATATAAGGATTGTTGTTGCTGCCAAGATGGTGTCGTGAACTATTGTAGTTGTTGTTGACCATTATCATGACTGTCTTTCTCATTATCATTATTGTAATTTATGTTATAGTAGTTTTCACCTCAATTGTGTGAGAATTTTCATAATTAGAGAAAGTTTTGTTGAATTTGAACTTGTGGTTATTATCTTAGTTAAACTCATTTTTTCTAGTGTAAGTATAAAACTAACTTGATAAAAAAAGGAAAATGGTTGTTTTCTTGAATTGATGTACTTATTTTTTATATTCATTAGTGAGTTCAAATACCATCTGAAGATCAATTTACTAATTTGAAACAAGTATAACAATAGTTTTCAATTGATTTAAAAGCATTATGAGTTATTGATGGTATGTTTATGTATTTGAAAAATCTTCTATTCAAGTGGAGGAGAATTCTTGCTCGAGCATGATTACACATGAGTTTTGATTATCTTAAAAAATCTTTCTTAATTGATATCATGCTTCCATAACGTGGAGTCGTGTTCAAGTACAGTAATGAAAAGAAAACTTGAAATGGTAGAATAGATCCATCGAAGTCAACTACAATTTATCTTTTATATTGATTTTCAATACCTTTTTATTTATTATGTTTGTTTAAGTGGAATAATATGATGAAAACATAGGCAAATTTTGAAAAATTCAACCCACTTTCTATATTAAACATTTTATATTTCAAAGATGATAGAAATATAATTTTTGATATTAAAAATAAAAGGAATTATTTAGATTAGACGTGACTAATAATAAAGAGACGTGAGTAAGAAATAAATAGAAAATAAATAGACAAGGAGAATAAAACAAAAAAAAAAGTCCATGAAAGATATAGGAAAAGTTTCTTAATCTCTTTATATCATGAAAAAATTTATTCGATGATTGTATTCCATTTAAACGATAACTTATATATAAAAGTGTAAATATAATTCAAAAATATAAAATAGATAAAACAATTAGACTAAGTCACTTACAATATTTACCAACCTAATATAAACTATTACGAAAAATACAAAATATTGAAAATATTTACAACAATATTTTCATATTACATCAATAATCTTAAAAAGTCTGACTACATTCTACTAATTATAATAATATTTGCATATCATTGATATTTTACGGAAGTACTTTCATCTTGTAATCATTTTTGTTCCATTTTTAATAAGACAGTAAAAAATTGATGAATATAACAAATTATTTCTTTAATATGACCAAGAGAATAAGTAAATATATTATTTATTGAGGATCATGTATTTTAATTAGAAAAGAAATAGTATAGCCATAATGATATAATGATTTAATTTGAATGTGAACTTGTCTAGTAACAAAATATGGGACAAAATTTTAGGTATAGGAATATAGGAGTCATTTTTGAGTTTTCACAAAAATTGAGTTGTAACAAATAAAGGGATCTAGAGTGTGAGGAGTAGAACCAACCATGTGTTGAATATGTCTGACTACTGTTTCGACATTTACTTACTGTAGTATCTTTAATTACTATAATTATACAATGTAATTTTATAAATAAAAAATTAATGATATTTAAATGAAATCGATGAACATTGGAATGTTACGTGATATTTGTTTTCCTTCTGAAACCTATATTTTGAACAATATTAGTTAATTAATATCAAATCAATTAAAAATATATATTCATTATCTTCTAAAATAAAAATTGCGTAAAGATTTTCCATGAAGAATGAATGATTTCGGAAGCAGAGGGCGCCAAATGAAAATTTCCCGGTAAACTGCGCGCGCGCGAATATTCAAATGGCGGTATCAATCTATTTGGATTCGATCCCCTTCTCCTGTTCCCGCCATTTCCCACTCTCTAATCCCTTCAAAATGCGAACAAGAAATCGGAGTTAGCGTCGCGCTTGGGATCCAAACCTAAAATGGACATCTCAGAGCTGGCCAAGAAGCTCGATCTCTCCGATTCCAAACTCGTCGTCCGAAAAGCCGCCGAGATCCGTCGCCTCTGCGATGTCCAGTTTGATTCCTCCGTCATCGGAGTCGTATGTCTTTCTCTCTCTCTTCCGTTCCGTTCTATTGAATTCCGTTTCACTCGAATCGATTCTCAAATTCTTTGTCTGGTTCTCTCAGGGCGAGGTTGCTAAATCTCTTATTTGCTTGGAAATCGCCGCCTCAAGGCTCGGCGTTCTCTTCGACCGATCCTCTGCGGTGCGGCTCAGCGGAATGTCCGAAAAAGCTTACATCAGATCCTACAATTCTCTCCACAACGGCCTTGGCGTCAAGTTCGTTTCCTTTCCTTTCCATTCCATTTCTCTTCCTTCAACTTTCAGTTTCTAGAATTTTCCATTAACTAAGTGTTTGCTTGATGTTTTTAGGATGAAGATAGATGTGAGGGAATTGGCGATTCAGTTTGGTTGTGTTCGTATTATTCCTTTCGTTCGCGACGGTCTCAAACTGTGAGTTATCTGCCACGTGTTTGATTAAATGCTAAAACGCTGTTGAATCTGTATGTGTTGCTAAACTTTGTGTTATTTATATGCAGATATAAGGATCGGTTTGTTTCGTCTTTGCCGGCTTCTCGTCGTGCAAGTGCCGATTTCACGCGTCCGGTGTTCACCGCTGTTGCATTTTATTTATGTGCTAAAAAACACAAGGTACCATTAAAGAACCTGTTGGGATATTATATAGCAATAGGTTATTATCGAATGATGTTCATTGTGTAGGAATTGTAATATTATTAGGTAATTTTGATGTATAAGTCTTTTCAAAACGGTTTGCAACCACAGTTATTTTTCCAAGCTTATTGTTTTAATAGTATAATAGCCACAATTGCATCTGCAGCGAGTGCATTTGTCTATTATTTTCTGCAATGTGAAGGATTGCGAGGAATGCCGCGAACTATTTCTGTTGCTTTGGTTTAAGTTGGGGTAGTGGTTGTGTTTGTTTTGCAGCTCAAAGTGGACAAGCTAAAGTTAATTGAGCTTTGTGGTACATCTGAATCCGAGTTTTCTAGTGTAAGTGGCTGCATGTATAGTGAATGTTTAGTGTGTGATCATTTTATTGGATTTTTAATTGTGGATGGTTTTATTGATTTTAAACGGGGTGTGAATGGCCTGCTGTAGGTTTCTGCTACTATGAAGGATTTGTGTCACGACGTATTTGGGATTGCAAAGGAAAAAAAAGATGCTAGGGAAGTGCAATCAAATCGAGGTTTGTACCTTTCCCTATTCGGTTGTTTATCGTGATGCATTTCTTAAAGCTGAGCTACCATATTGAACGTTTATTTTTTTTGTTTCCCACTATGTGCAGATTTGCTTGATGTTTTGCCAAGTAAAAGGAAAGCCGAGGAAGGAGGTTATTTGTCCGATGATGGCCCAGAGGTACTAATGTCTAGCTTCTTTTTGTAATTTTCAGACATTTTGTTTTCCTTGGGTAAGGGTTTTACCTTAAGGTTTCATGGGAATTCTAAAAGGCGTTGCATAAATGCTCTGTTTTTTTGGAGTTAATTTGTTGTTTTCTTAAATTAGGAATAAAATTCCAAGGTGTGCTTTATATACAAGTCTTTCATGTGTAGCTCAATCTTAATTTTTTTTTCACCACTCATTGTTTTGAAGCTCGGCTTTCTCGATTTTATTCAAGGTTGACTCAACACATCCATCATGCCTTTCTATATACTTTGTGGCCATGTCTTTTGTACTGTAATTATCTGTTGCAGTAGTAAGAAGACACCATCTTTCTAGACTTTACTTAATCTATTAGTTTCTCTTTTGGCTTCAAAATTGTAACATCACCTATCATTTTCAAACATAGTTGCAGAGTCATAACTTCGATAATTGATTAATCGTCAACAAAGTCCTTTTTCTAACTTAAGTCCAACATATAGCAAGGGAGATTTCTTAACTCTTTCTTCATTTGCAAATGCATAGTGGATACATGATGTAGTTCATAGGACTAACCGGGTAATTAAGTTAGGTGTTACATGGAGCGTACATGGTAGAGTTAAATCACTCACTTAGATATTGAAATACCTGCCAAAGGCTTCCCTAAGTTCACGTTCACGTTCTTCTGGTTTTCTTAGGATACGTTGATACTGGCTGGATCTCCGCAACCTAAATAAGGGCATTGTCTTCTCGCGTTTAAGATTATATTTAATATTCACAAGTCTTTGCTTATTGTATGATGTCCTCTCTAATTAGCAAAGGCTCTTTGTTAGGTGTTCCATCAAGTTATAATGATATTAATTTAGCAGACAATTTGTTAAGGCATAATTGTGGCCTTAAATGTATGCACCAGGAAGTGTAGTTGAATTATTTCTCTTATCCAAAATAAGTTCACCACAATCTGGCCTCGATCTTGTATTTGGTTTAAAAAGTGATGATGGTCACGGTTAAGTGCAAGATCCATCCCTTACGTTTTAATCACTTTATTGCTCTTCTTACTCTCATCAGTGTTGTCTTGACGGTGCATTTAGTATTTTGGTTGGATATTTGCCGTAAGATGTGGTTTCCAAATTTGATGTTGCTATAATTTGATTGTAATTCAGCTAACATTTGTGTTTATACAGCTTTCAAGTTATAAAAAACGCAAACAAATGGAAAGACGTGATTATGAGAAGTGGAAATCTTCAGTAGTTGAATCCAATCAACAAAACAAGACAGAAGGTATTAAAACAATCCTTGGATTTTCTTCTTATTGCCTAAGAGCCAAAGATTCACGATGGTTGACCCCGTTTACTCTTTCACTTTTTGTAGCTCCTTGCAAACGAACCAAACAAACTCGTCTCAACTTTATCAAGAAATCTTCCGATACTAAGGAGTTAGAGGCCATGTGAGATGGCATTGCGATGCCTTGTGATCATACATAATTTTGGTAGAAGTTCAGCACATAATGAGAAACGGATGGAGAAAGGTGACATGTACTGATGTTTAGAATAGAGCTCAATTTTGTTTAAAAATGTCTTTCGTGAAATTTCCAAACCATCAGTTTAAAGGAAGAACTCTGTACAGACAGGAATTCCATTTTTTATTTTCTTTCAATGGTAATTAGCCTTAAAACGGGTTGTGGATAGTTTGTACATTTACATATACGAAGAAACTAATTCGGTATATGTATTGGTATATATTCAGCCCATTATTGGACATAACGATTTGACTTTTAATTTTTTAGTTCAGTATTTTAAATGGACACACCTGGAGGCATGCATGATAATATCGATAACCATCATAACAGCTGGAAACGTGATTTCTGACATTAATTGCTGATGCAAATTATTCTATAAAGAACTTTATGTACACGTTAAGCAGTTGAAGTTTGATATCTATTATATATGTATGGCGGCACGTATTATTTTCAATTAATGTATAAAAACTGTATCTTAGAGGGACTAAAGATGTTTAACATTATATGTATTCTTGAAAATGTTTATAATTATTGGTTAAGAAATGGATGTTAAGAGAGAGAACAGTTGTTTAATGAAATTTATTATGCAACATGTTAAAATATATATAGCTTGAAGTAAAATATAAACATAAAATTTCATGTTATTTTCTAGTATTTATATTTAACATATGCTCAAAATTCATATTTCAATGAATAGAAAAAGAGAACTAAATATAATTCTTGTATTAATGGGAAGCTATCAATTTAAATAAATTGAAATATATATATATGTAATACACCAAAGTTTATTCATGTACTTAATAATACATATATAATGATTGACTTCCCAGACGTTGACTTTCCAAATATCTGAATAATTTGGTAATCTATTAACTCTGGTGTAGATAATATTTAATAACTTCATATAATAGACTAATTCTTTATATTTTATAAGTGACAATGACTGTTTGCCATGATTTAATGTTAGAAAGATCACATAGTTATGATGATTTTATACTTTTATTTATATAACTTAATGTATTAATATGATTTAAAATTTCATTGTATTTCTTAACTTAATATTCTTGTTATATATCATCAATTTTTAATTTTTTTAGTTATAACTTAGGTAATATATAACTTTAGATCAATAATACCACTTTGATGATTACTGTCTATTTCATCTAGGCATTTGATTTATATTAAATTTCATATATTACACATTAATTACATTTAAATATTCTAAATTAACATTCTTAATTTAATTAAATTAAGGAGTAACAATTAATTACAATGTTCTTATAAATATATAATAAAGAGTGATATTTGGATGATATTTTCTTCTTTTAATACTTTCTTAAAAGAAAATTTAAGTTTTTTATATTCTTTTTCTCCACTTCTAGTTAAGTGATAAAGTTGGCATGTTACACACTTTTAAAAACTACCTCAAATAAATAACTCTTCACGGTTCAAATAATCACTTGTGGCTTGAGCAATGAGAGTCCTAAAAGAGATGAAATTATTATTTCACTATCTCTCAATCAAACTATAAAACACATATTGAGCAAGGAGTGTTTTCATTTGAGTGACCAGCTTGACATTATTTTAGTGATAATGTTTTATACTTATAATAAATATAATTGCTTGGACATTTTTAGAACTACCATTGGATAGTTTAAATAAAGTGAATAAACCTCATAAACGTATTTTTTATTTTAATTAAATTAAAACAAATACTTTTCAATATAAACCTATTCTTCTTTCTAGTCAAGCTACACTTGTTTTAATTCAATTTGATTCAAAATAATCAAAATGTTAAATAACAAAATGTTTAATACCAATAATTCAATCATCACAAGTCCAAAACAACTCAACATTAATTCAATAACAAAATTATATGTAGATAATTTAACTTAAGCCAATATAATCCATCAAATCAAAGGTTTGCAATTATCCAACTAATTATCTAAACCTAAACTGTATATGTACACTAATTATCCAACTATATAACATTAGTTTTGTTTTCAATTAGCCCTTACCAAAAGAATACTTAAGAACCAATTATAAATATCTCACTAATAAAATCCAAAATATTCATTAATTACATACAATACTATTGTGAGTTAGTACTTATCAAAATATTTCTCATTATATCATCAAAATCAATAACAGTATTGAACTGAAAATTTGGTATATACCCTAGGATTTATTTTTCAAAAAAATCTCATAAATCTTATAAATCAGGATAACTTCTCTTACTTTAATTCTTATTCTCTTCAAATAATTATTTTAAAGATTTAAAAGAATTAGAAAATTATAATTTACTCCGTTATGATCTAATAAACAAACTAAGTATTTGTGAATATTTTAATATATATATATATAAGTTAAATATAATATAAAACTAAATGTTTCAAGAAATCAGAATCCACAAATTACACTTATTTCTTTTAAGGTTATATTAATGAACACTTACATTTTTAAAATTTTTAAAATAAATATCTTTTTAGTAAAATAACATTCTCATGCCTTGTAATTTTTAAATAAATATTCGCTTATCTTTATTTTTTTATTAAAGTGATACTGACTTATTTTATTTATAAATATAGTTTTTCAAATCCTTTTAAATGATCTTTTGACATAAATTTTATTTAAATTTTAATCAATGTAATTTTATTAAATAAAATAAAAAATGTACAGCGCTTTATTAAAAATATAAAGGGGTAAGTGTTGTTCGTTTATGAATAAAGTCCAATGCCTATTTAGGAAACGAAAATGTAATTTCACTAAAAAACATAAAAATATGTTTATTTATTTTAAAACTAGAGAAATGTGAGTGTCTTTTAACCATATCCTTAAAAGGAGATGTGTATAACTTTTCCAATTTTAAATAAAGGATGAATAGAACATATTTTATATATCAAATAATATTTAATTAGCATAAAATTAAGTTATTCTAGATACTGAATTTTTTAACTAATTTCGATTTATTTTATTAAGTTTCACAAAATTTACAATTTGATACACTATATCAAATAATTCGTATTTTGTTTAAATGAATTCACATTTTTTTATTAAAATAATATTTTAATTACACCATAATGGTAAGAAAAATAAATAACCATTATTTTAAATTAATTTTAATCGAAATAATAAAATTATAATTTCATCAAATAATTTTTTTATCAATAACTCATAAATTTTTATAATTTTTTTCTTTTATTTTTTTTCCCTTAATTTAATCAATCTCATTTTTTATTTTATTTATTTTTTCAATTGTTTTCTCCTCCAAATCTATCCTTAGAACAAACAAAACATTAATGTTAGCGTAAGCTTTTAGGGGCAAAAAAAAAATCATAATGGTTGATTAAAGTGAAAGTCTTCCATAATTGAAAGAAGGTAAGGTTTGGACAAAGTCTGATAACAAAATTTGAATAATTGACCCTTTGACAACCTAAAACTTGGTCTATTTGTACAAAATATTATTATTTGTCTTTGGTAACATTCTTCAAAATATTCTGATGTCATTTGTGAGCCCCCTGAAACTATATATGGCAAACGGTTTGGAGAAGAAACCATTCTCCATTCGTATTTTAAATTTTTGTTTTCTTTATTTAAAATATCAACTACTCATTATAAAATATTAAACTGAATATAAAACTGAAATACTCGTATATTGGTAAAGTACTATTTATAGATGAAGATAGATATAAAAATAAGCTATCTTCCAAGTATAATAACGTTGTGAATACTTTTCAATTCTTCATGTATAATCAAAGTACATAGTATAAGAAGAAGTACTAATTCATTTCAAGAGTTTCCTTATCCTTGTAAATATTTGAGTAATATATTAAATATAGAAAAAACTTAATATATTAAATATAGGAAAAACTTGATTAAGTTTGTTCGTAAATTTAAGTATTTTTTTATTAAATTATTATTAATTTTTTATTTTATTAAGTATTTAATTTTTTTATATTTTTAATTAATTTTTTGTTATTTAATTTTTTTATTAATTAAGTGATATAATTGTTGTTTTATCTTATTATATTACTCACTTATTTCTAAGTAATGAGATTTTATTATTAATATAAAATTATATTAATGTTAATATAATATGATAAGTAACTTTTTTATTTTTTTATTGAAAATATATTAAATAACGAGATCAATTTTTTATATTAATTATAAAAATTCGTATTGTTTTAACACGGAGTCAAGTAAATAAAATAAAAAAATAAAAGATAATATAACTAATTAATAATTTTTTTAATAACATATACTTAATTAAAAAATATTGAATATATCCAAAAATTTCTTAAAAATTTAATAAAAAATTATGAAAAACTTAAAACTTAACTAAACATAAAAAATAGAGCTTCCGAGTATCATTATTAACAGTTAATAAACTCAATAAAAACAAACTATAACATTTATTATTATTATTTGATAATTTTTTTATTTTTTTTACATTAAATATGTAGAAAATATTTATTATTCTTTGTAAATTAAAATAAGCTAAATTACTTATTTGGTTCAGGACCAAATTTTGTTTTCAGTGTTTATTTTTAATTTTTGTGTATATTATTCTAAATTTGTTTAAAGCGTCCGAAATATTTGAATGATATAACTTATGTCTTTATTTTAGTATTAAGAATAAAAAAAATCATGTTAAGTCTGTCGATGAAATCTGTAAAATCTTCAGACTAAATCCACAAAGCTAATTTTTGTTATATAGTTATTCTTAATTTAGTATTTAGAATAAAAAAAATCATGTTAATCCGTACATAACTGTGAGCTGAAACCAATACTTTGCTTTAGAATGATTCAACAACCATGTGTTCCCACTAATGAATGAATTAATTAATTAATGAGGTCAATTACTCCTCAAAATGCTTCCACTTATGTGAGGACTTCTTGGTAATTACAACTACTTCATAAGTGTGGAAGTAATTAATAGTCATCCAATATCATTGCAAGAGGATAATTAAAGTTGATTACCTTTTTTAATAAATCCTATGAGATGGTTCTATGTCTATTATGGACTTTATAAAAAAAGAGGTAATTATTTAACTTTTGTATACACTTTGTTTTTTCAAAATTATTTTTAATATATAATTATACCAATCTTTCACAAGAAGACTTATCTATATATAAAGTTGTATAGGGATCGAGATAATCTCACACGATCAAAGTTTTTTTTTTTTCTCCTTGATTGATTATTCTATTTGAGATATTATTATTTTTATTGTGTTCAAATATTTTTGACTAATCTTTTAGTTAAACTGTTGACTATCAATTTGTCCTAATAACATATTATTAGCACTTAATTAAACCACTAAATGTATAACATAAAATAAAATTACTTGATACATTAGTGTCCGAGTAGTGTATTAATTAAATTATATTTACTTATTTTGATTGAGATTGATTGAAGTGTAATTCTGACTATATTAATTTAAAATAATCGTAATTTGTGTCAATTAAAAAATATCTTATTTAATCATTAGTAGAAAACATTATTGATTTTAATCAAAAAAAATCTTGACTAGTATTAATTGAGAAATAACATTAGTTAACATGGACAAAAAACTAACTCCTTTAATGTTGGTAAAAAAATTATCACGTCGACTTCAATATGAAAAAAAAAATCCACTATATCAATCAAAACTATAATATTAATGATGCCCCAATTTTAATAAAAATATAATATTTACAAACATTTTAAATTTGAATTTATACATATATTGTGTGTATTTAAATTTATATTTATGAATTATTATAAACTTACACGGACTTGACTTTGGAAAAAGATTATAGCATTGTGGGTAGTTAATTTTTAGTGTGTTACAAAAGAAAAACATGTTGTTTTATTTATTGATTAGAGTTGAAATGAATAAACATGTGTATGGAAGAGTAATTGAACTTTTGTTTTTAAATAAACGTTTAAGAGATAATTTTGTAGATTATGGAAAGTTAGTAAATATAGTTTTACTCTCTCAAAACCATGTTTTCAATTTGTCATACTTACACCTGTATAAAAAAATATTATTTTTCTATTTCTTTTAGTTTACTTTTGAAATTATATATAAAGCAATAATCAATCCTCTCTTTTATAGTACTCTTCATTTGGTTAGTACCAATTGATACTAACGCTTTTTAGATCTGAAGCAAAACATTTTCGAAGTGTAAAGGACACTGCCACTCTTAACATATTTTGAAATAATTTGTCTCTTCTTATAATCTCAACTTTTTTATTTTGAATTGTATTTTTTAACTATAAAATGAAAATATTATGCCATGAAGCAACACAATAAATATTGTGGTATGATAATTATTAGTTATTTTACTGCAGAATATTATGTTTCAGATTTTTGTATTTATATGTAGTAGAGTTATAATTGATCTTGCAGATTTTGAGAAAAAAAAAGAAAAATACACGTTGACCTGTGAGAAATATTATCTGTACACTATTGCCGTATATATTAAATAAATAGATTGAAGTATAAGTTATAATAATTTAAGCATACAAAAACAACCATAGAATATACACACAAAGTGCAATATTTGTATATTTATAGAAATTATATAATTGTAATATGTATAGAAATATTTTTTTTTCTAAAAAATAAACTATTTTCTTAATTAAACTATTTTCTTAATTTGGATGTAGTATGTTTTCTCAGTTAATTTTTTTTATACGGAAAATTAAAACGGAACGGCATTTCTGATTGTCCTGCGTTTGTCGCGCATAACTGACTGACTCTCTGTCGACTCAAACGGCCACACGTTAAAAACAAGTTCCCACCTTAACCGGTCAAACTCGGCGTCGTTTCGATAATCCCATAAAGCCCAGGTTTCGGATCCTCTGCAGACGCGCCCACACAAATCCCCTACTCCAAACCAATTAAAAAACAGTTTCAACTACCAAGCTCCACCCAGCGAGGGAACCACCGTAACCTCGTGCGCCCCCACGTACATGATTGCACGATATTTTCTTTCCCCTAGCGTGAAGAGTCACGACCCTGCAAGCATTTTCGACATTGTCTTTCTCTTTTCTCTCTCTCTTTGGAATCTTCCTTCTGCGCGGAACCCTAACTGTGTTATGTACCTACCCATTATTTAATTGGGTCGTTGTTATAATTGGGGTTGCCGGCTTAACCAATCAATCATTTGGGGTTGGAGGAACAAGAGGAGTGAGGGGTTCAGTTTTGCGGTTTTTAATTAGGGTTCTTTATCTGGTGCCGATCCTCTTGTTTCTTGCTTCTCTGAAATTGATGCAAATTTTGGGTCTGGTGGGTGATTGTTAAATCGAATCGACGAAAAATATTGTTTTTTTCTTCGTCTGGGGCGGTGGAATGGATTTGGGGGTTTCTGATGAGATGTTAGGCACTTTTGTGCCTATAGCAGTTTACTGGATTTATTCTGGGATTTACGTTGTTTTGGGGTCGTTTGCTGAGAGTTATCGGTTACATTCGAAGCAGGAAGAGGACGAAAAAAATTTGGTGTCGAAGGGTGCTGTGGTTAAAGGTGTTCTTCTCCAACAGCTAGTTCAGGCCGTGGTTGCAACCCTCTTGTTTGCGGTAAGTTTTTTGAGGTGTGATAAGTTTGCAGTTTCTTTAGTGCTTTGTTTTCTTTTGAATGATTTTTTACTAGAAGATGCATTAATGAAGTCAATCTTGCATTGCCGAAACGGCTTTTAAGATGTTTCATTGCTCAACGGGTTTATGTTTTGGCTCCTTTATGTCTTTTGGGTAATGCTAGACGCTATACACCTGGCAAAGCGTTTTCCTTACTTTTTGGTTTGGTTTTGTTTTGTTTATTAGGTCAAAAGTAACACTCTTAAGATTTTGTGTGCTTGATCTAGTATGTTGTGTAATAGTGACATCTTTTTTTCTTTCTATTATTGATTATGGTAAGGTTTGATTGCTATTTGGCATATGTGAGTTTAGTACTCTATTCTCCTTTAGTGCGTGTGTGATTGAATTGTTGTTTGACCTATATGTTTACCATAGGCCACTTCATAAGGGATAGTTTGTGGCTATAGATACTTTAATGGCTTAATCTTGTAGCCTTTTCTTAATGGTAGTAAATATGCTATTAGCTCAAAACGAGTTTCTTCTCTTCAAAAAAGGTGGCGTGTGCTGAGTTCTACAGAAAGAAAGTTTCTTTGAGGGGTGGATGGTGTTGGTTTTGCACCAATTGAGCAAAAGATATAGAAAATCGGTTAAGGTAGATCGAAGGTGATTGCAAGATTTTTAGTCCAGTGAAAAGGAGAAGAGAGACCAAACGTTGGAAGAAGTTGGCGAGGGAAATCTTAGGCTAAATAACACTCTTGAAGCTTTGGCTTTTAACCATGTCAAACAGGGTTAAGGCCTAATAGTTATTTTGGGTGTTTGGTGGAAGGAAAAAAAAATCATTTAATGAAATCATAAATCCTGAGAATCATTATTCGAGGAAGGAATGATTAGAATCTATTTGATTGGTCTTAAGTTTAACATGAAATCATTTATAGTAGTATTAAATGAGCAAATAATGTAATGTAATAGTGTGATATTTTTACAGCATAAATTAACATGTTTGAAAAAGCTCCTTTCCAAATGTGTGCTGCTTTTTTAATGAAAAATAAGTTATTTATAAAGTAAAATAAGCCGCATATTTGGAACATCAGTTGAAATTTAATAATTTTTTTTTTCTCTGCCAATTAAAGTCTTTTCCTGATCTGAAAATTTGTAGCTTATGATTATTTTCTAACAGCTTTTTCCCTTTTAGCTTGAAACACACTCTTAGGGAAAAACTGAATTTTTTTCTTAAATCTAAACAAAATTAATTATTTTAGAACTACATTTGTAGCAAACTTATCCTAACAGAATCTGATTTTGATTATAATTGACTATTGAAATTATATAATTTTCACAATTGTCCCAATCACATCCGATAATTTGACTTTTCTTCCAGCTTGGGAAAGTTAGATTCCCGCTTATCACATTAGAATTACTTTGTAAGAAACATGTAAAAAAATTCTTCAGAAACATTTTTCCTACTAGTTATATTTTTTAAATAATAAATAAAATGAGAAACAAACATTTTCAACGTCTAATTCCTGGGAAACTAGATATTTTCCTTGTACCAAATGTCTCCTTAGTATCCTCTTTTGCTTCCCCTGACTATAGAGGACGTTGAAAAGTATTATGAATGTATACTAATAGTAGTGTTCTGTTTCCCTAATATAAAAATGATATCCTAATGGATTTTTCACTTATTTTCTGTTTCATATGACTAAGAAAAAAATAATTAAATTTCCACATGCATGACATTTGTAAGAAATTTAATATATTTTCTCATAAGGAGAAGAAATATATTACTGTATTAAGTATTATGAAAGAAAGTTAAAGTATTGCCTTTAAAATCAAATATTATAATTAAAAATGTTAAAATATAAAACAGAATTAAAATATTCCCCACTCCCTCTGCCCCTGCTAACCTTAATCTTTCTTGAGTAAAGAAACAAATTAAGTAACAATAATCCAGCTTTAATGAAACTGTTTGCTTTTGCATAGTTAACCGAGCTCTGGGTATGTATGCATTGAACACTTAGAAGAGAAATTTTGTTGTTCATAGTAGGTTTATCTAGCTTTAGCAGTATTGCTTCTTGTGGTCCCATCCCTAAAATATTCTTTGATTCTACAACAAATTCACTAAGACACAAAAATTACCAGTTGGTGGAAGAATGAGGAATCCTCCTGACTATAAGGACATGATACAAAACACCAATGAAAAAGGAGGAAAGCATTGGACCAACCCATGTTAGGGGAACCTGTCAAAAAGGCCATGGGCCTTGCACCAAAAAACAAAGGCCTGTGTTTATACCAAGTCTAATGATATACCATTGATAACTTCAAAAATGTGGGGTTTGCATTTGTGAGTAGCCCAAAAAACTGTAAATGGATCTGGTTTGGTACTCTAACGGTTACTACAAGCTGTTCGTCCCTTTTAAAATTGAAATAAAAGTTGTGAATTGTTATCAACATTGACTGACTAGGCAAAAACAATTGAACCAATTTAAAGGTCTGCATTTGCTAACTATGGAGTGTTCTATTCAGTAAAATTTTATCATGTAACTCATTGATTGGTTCTGGATAACAATTGTAATTGATTTTTGTTAATACATTTGCGAACGATGGTGTCTTCCATGCATTTGCTAATTGTGTTTAATACAGGACATGTGATTGGTTCTGGATAACAATTGTAATTGATTTTTGTTAATTGTGTAGCTGACAGGAAGTGATAGCCAAAACACTACCAGCCAGAATACTTCGCTACTTGTTTTAGCAAGACAATTTGTTACTGCTATGCTTGTAATGGACGCATGGCAATACTTTATGCACAGATACATGCATCACAACAAGTTCCTATACAAACATATCCACTCTCTGCATCACAGACTCATTGTACCCTATTCATTTGGAGCTCTGTACAATCACCCTGTTGAGGGGCTTCTGAATGACACTGTTGGTGGGGCTTTATCCTTCCTACTTTCTGGAATGAGTCCTCGAGCCTCCATCTTCTTCTTCTCATTTGCCACCATTAAAACGGTGGATGATCACTGTGGCTTATTGCTCCCGGGAAACCTTTTCCATATATTTTTCAAAAACAACTCGGCCTACCATGATGTACACCATCAGCTCTATGGCAACAAGTACAACTTCTCGCAGCCATTCTTCATCATGTGGGACAGAATCTTGGGTACCTACATGCCATACACGTTGGAGGAGAGGGAAGGTGGTGGTTTTGAAACTAAACCTTGCAAAGATTACAAGGATGATTAGCTTTTTAGCTTGATGAGCATTTTTTATCTGTACTAGTATTGTTTTCCCTTGTTATGAGCAGCCAGCACTGCCAAAGTGATCATGTTATGCCTGTATATACATATGATGTGTCCTGTTCTATATTTTTATTTTTGTTTCCCCTATGTCCATACTAGATAGACATAATAAAGGAAATTGAGTTGCTATTGCTACCTATTACCATTTGATTTTCACCCTTGTATTGCTTGCTGCTACACTCATAGTTATACCTTGTATCCCTCATGTCTTACCATGTTTAACTTGCCTACCAATGCAATCTTTGATTTCCTAATACTTCATTTGTCTAGCTGGATTTTGTCTCTGCTTCTATTTTCTGGCAGCCTTATTTAATGAATACTGTATCTGTAAATGGACCTGTATCTAATCATGTACAGGGTGGACCCTTTAATTTTATGATTGAATTTGATAGATGAATGTATCTACTAACCATTTGTATTCTAGTGAACTCTTAATTGTTTGTGGGGGAAGATGCCTATTATGACAAGAAAAAAGTGCCAAATTTGCTTAAGCTTCTCCTTTGTCAACAAATTGAAGTGTCTCACCCTATAGGCACAAAATTGAACAAAATTTTTAATGTCTTTTGTTTCCTTTCTACCTTTTTCTCATAACAGACACTCTTTTGAAAAACAAGAATGACTAGATTATCTTATCGTATTCATAGAAAAGTCCAGGTTTAAAATAATTTAATATTTATATAATAAGAGCCTTTAAAATGTGACAAATTAAGAAAAACGCATTTGATTGAAATTTCTTGTTTCTATGATGATGCTGCATGAAAAAGAATTTAGTATTTTTAAAATTTTTGTGCTTTAATTAAAATTAAATGATTATGACCAAATATTGGTTAGTAATTCAAGGGAGGGTTTTGGTATTATAACACCAAGGAGTGGGGCAAATATTCTTTCTTAAATAGAAGAATTGTTCTCTTAAAGGAAAAGTTGATCATCTTCATCCTTTTTTATCCATGTTCTTTTGTTTCCTTTCCCATAACCAGTTGTCAATTTTTTCTTGTTTTCATCATTCTTATTAAAAATAAACTTGTGTCGGAGGAATCCAATTTAGAAAAAACGAATCCAATTTGATTTTAGAATAATTGTTGTTTATTTATCTTAAAATGAATCTTGAGATTAAAATTAAGATTTCAAGTTTTGGAAAAATAAGGAAAATATATTTTTCTAGAATTAAAATAAAATTTTATTGAATAATATGCACATATTCAAACAATGAATTCTGACCTTTATTACCACCGACCGACATAATGTTAGTAATTAGTATATCTATATTCGTTTTTAACGAGATAAGGGTAAACTTAAACAAGGTTTTGTTTATACTTGATAATAAATAGAGTCACGTGTAAGAAAAAATATAGTTGTCACTATTATATAATATAGAAAAAGTTATTTGCAATACAGCATATCAGTAGGGTACTCCTTTCACAAAATGACATTTTCTATGATTGAAAGTAAATTTACTAATAGAAATTTTTATATTTCGTCGAATTTTTCTATAAATTTGTAATCAAAATTCATAAGAAATTATTTCCTTACATATTTTCATATAAATTTTGAAAGTTTCACCAAACATTTTCAGTCATAAGAAATATAACATTTTTAATAATATTAATAAGACTATTAAGATTGCATTGCTTCTTCTAACAATCAATTATCTTCTTTTGAGTTATGTCTTAGATATTAATTATATAAATTAAATTAATATGTCTTTAGTCTTTATTATCAAAAGGATTATCTATTCTTTAATTTTAATCATTCAGATAAATTTTCATATTTAAAATTAATAAAATTTAATTGAACACATAATTTATCATTAACATAACATGTTGACCTGACGCACACAAATAAAGTTTATTTTTTCAGAAGAATTTTAAAGTGTGATTCGAACTTATTATCCATACTTTTTTTTTTCAAGGCACAAAATGACTACATACTGTCTTTTTATATGTATGAAAAGTATATTCTATTTAAGTTAAATGTGTGAAAAACTTAAAAAATATATTTTCTATTTGTAAATAAATACTATATTATAAAATCGAATAAATAATAATTTATACTTTTTTATCTTTATAAAAATGTGTTGTCTTTTTTTAAATTTTTTCTTTATTTTTAATTATCTTGACAAGATATATCAATTGGTGTAAGAGGTTTGCTTGGTAAGTGATAAAACATTGTTAAATACAATGTTAGACCAAAATGGTTATTTTGATGAATAATGTTTCAAGGCATTAGACAAATAGTTGTACTTGACCAAATAGCAAATTGCACTGTGTTATACATCATTTATTCATTGCATTTAACGAAATTAAGTTTAATGTAGAGTAAAATACTTTATTAATTATAAATTTTATTTAACATTATTCTTTAAAATTTTAATTATCTTGTTAGCAATTAAAAAGAAAGAGTCTCTTTTAGAGAAATAAAGACTAGGAGTTTACAAATTACTACCAAAAGACAAGTTTTGATCATGAATACAATAAGAAAATTATTTCTTTTATAAAACATGTTAAATCCACTGTGCAAGTGAGGAAAAACCTACTAATTAAAGAAAAAAAAGTGAAAAAAAGTCTATTAATTATAGAAAAGTAAGTCTATTATATTATAATAATGAAACAAGTTTAGTTAAATACATTAAAGACATTAAAAGAAAATATATCATTAATGGAACAAGATTCAATGATTCAACATTTCAATGTTTCTCTACAGTCATGTTTTGAATTCTAATATATAAAGCTATTGTGCTTTTAGAATCTAAACAAGAGAAAGAACTTAACTCATAGATTTTAAATAAAGAATAATTACTTTAAAAATAAAGAAAAATAAGTATTCTCATTTAAAATGTTTTATGTGAAAATTTCAAGAAAAACTTATAAGAGAAAGATTTCAAGCTATGAAAATGGATATAAGAAAACATGTAGATTTGTAGAAGAATTTGAGAGAAGTTTAAAACTTGAAATTTGGAACTTGAGAGAGAGAGTGTGATTCGTCGTGTTATTTTTAAGTGTAATGGGTAGTTTGACTCGTTTTAACTCGTTCACTTGACGCTTCAAGCTTTCAAGAGCCAACTTATGATCATTGAAGAGTAGTTTAGGCGCTATCATGTGACTCTTAGAAAAGTCATGATTACTTTTCTTAGATTCAAGGAACTACACATGTACACTCCCTAATTTTAAGGAATTACTACGTACTAATCATGATAGACCCCGAGATCTGCACCTGTCATACTATCCCAATTTGTGTGTCTCATCCCATCCTCATCAATCTCATATGACAGGGTTAATCCATATTACTGTCCTGACCAGCCCTTTTTCATGCTGCAGTTTCAGCCATATGAACCTCCTTCGACTCTCACCACCTAATAATATTCATATTTATTTGATTTCTATTACTAGTAGAGTTAGGATATCAATCGTTATACTAGATCCTTAGACAATGCATATCTATTTCTTAGCACAGATGTTTTCTTTCCTAACAATACTATGCCTACGCTTCACATACATCATCAGTTTTCATTCATTTATTCATTCACTTTCCATTTCAATTCCAATAATCTCAAGAAAACTTCACCACTTTATATAATTGCACAATATAATATACAATCTCTCAATCAATCATCCATAAAAACATAACCACAAGTCATACCTATCAAAGTCTAATCACAAATCATATTCATCCATCAAACAACAATAAAAAATTCTCACATGTTATTTTCTAACATCATTACTCAAATCAGATCAATTAATCATATTAAATTAAGATAAATAATCAAACTCATTCAGTGCTCAACCTGCAAGAAAGACTTGAGCACTGATAATCACATAGTCTTCTATCTTAGAGTTCTATTTGAAAGTAGCTAACTAGAATAAGAAAAACAAGTTACTAGCTTCCCTTACCTGATAATGATCTCTACAACAGTTCCTCTAATACCCAACAAAGATACTAATCCCAAAATCTAGTGATTTAGAACAAGTTATCATAACAAAATCAAATTTCAGTATAATTTTAATTAAGTTGAGAGAAATACTTTTCTCAACTGCCCCTGCTAAGATTGATGCAAAAACCTAAGGAAAAACAAAGATTAAGAGATCTTTAGAGTAAATATGAACTTATCATGTTTGAGATTTCGATCGGTTAGAAATAATCCTTAACTCTTCAGCTACTATAGTGTGTGATCAGATTCTAAAATAGATGAGGCATGGAGAAGGAAAATTAGAGAGAAGGGAGAGCTTGGGAGAGGGAGAGAGAGAAAAGAAAAAGGAAATGGAGGTGCATGAGCCGTGTGCTTTTCCTTTTTTAAAAAGCTTTATGTGCCTTACAAATACCTCTTAAATTGGTCAAGATTCTTTCAACCTTTAAAGGTTCACGTCACTAATGTGCAATAGTACTAGTGAAAGTACAAAACTTGAAGAGACTATTATGAAAAAAAGAAAAACTACTCGATGAGGTACATAACTTAAAGAGAATATACAAAATACTTTTTGTTTTCCCAAAAGAATAAGGAAAAAGATTTGGAGTAAAAGTCTCAATCCTTCATCTTGTATTACTTTTATATTTCATATAATTATACTTTTGTAATTAGTTACATGGAACATTTTTTTAAAATATTTTTTGTTACAACTATCTTTTTAACTTAGTCCTAAAAAATTCATGTAATAAGATATTTTTATTTGTGTAATACTATTTATGTATAAAAATTGTTAGAGTTTAAGAGTATATTTATGTAATAATACTAAACAATGTCTTGTTGAAATCAATTGTTAGATATATAAAAAGAATCGTTTTTATCCTATTTTATTAGTGTAGTGTGTTTCTTATTCCGATAAAAGTTGATTTAAAAGGAAACATGATAGAATAATCAACATTTTTCCTCTCATTCTACCATTATAATTATTATTACAATAATCATTATTTTATGGTCATAGTTACTACTGTCACCTTATCATTGTTTTCATTGCCATCACATCACTTATATCGTTGTTATTGTTGTTGTTCTTGACATCACTCCATATACACTCCTCCCACCTCCATTGTCATAACAATCACCACTACTATTAGTGCTTCCACTATCATCACCACATTGTCATCACTTATTATCATGATTGTTATAACAACTATCACCTTTTACCCTATTATTAAAACTTTTGTTACTATTATTGTTGTCATTACTATTACTACACAATTTATACTACAACACTATCACTACATTACCATTACCATCATCAATGTTAGCACTTTTATCATTGTCACTACCCATTATTGTCATATTAACTAACAATACTTTCATAATTATTACTATCACTCTTATCACCAAAACCATCATTTCACTATTACATCATCATTGTCACTATATATTACTATCATCATAACCACTATTGGGTATATATATATATATATAAACTCACGAATGTCGTCCTATTGTATCTTTTTCATAAAAAGAAAATCCTAATTTTTTTCATACAAATTAAAAATAATAGTAAATAAATTACTTTTTGAAACATCTTTATTAAAATAATCTTCCAAAAAAATATATCCTCTTATAATTTTTGAATATAAATATTAATATAATCTATAAAAAATTAAAATTAAAATAATTAATATAATTAAAAATTGTGAACATCAATCAATTAAAAATTTTTAAAACTTAAATATATTTTTACTGCCTTAGTTAAGTTTTATTTTTCCTTTCAAATTTAAAATTAACTTTTTAATCTTTGTAATTTGAAAAGCTTCTTTTTAAATTTCTTATACATAAACATTGTTAAAATGAATGTTTCGAAATAAAAATAAACATACACTTAAATGTTTGATAATAAAATATAAAATTAAATTGGATTTTATATAACTGACTTGTATTTTTTATTTATATAAATGAGAAATTAAATAAGTATTTTTCAAATTATAGGTACTGAACAGATAAATTTTAAATGTGACGGATTAAAAAAAATTCTCTCACATTTTGAAGGATTAAAAATTTATTTGAAGACTATAAAAACTACAATAATTCGGGGACTAATTTTTCTGAATACAAAAAAAGATTATTGTTAATTTTTGAGATACTATTAAAAAAAGTTATTTCAGTTTCAATTAAAATATTGAAATAGAACAATTTTTATTGAAGATATTGTTAAAAAATGTCATTTTAATTTTTCAGTGAATACATAAAAGTATTATTACGTCAACAATAATAATGCATTTTTTTAATCACTAAAACACCAAAATAAAAAGAATAATGAAAATTTATAAAACATTTTTTTAATGCAAAGTGATTAGTTATAATTAGTGTGTTTCAATTTTCAAAAAAATTAATAATAAATTAGGCGTTGTACTAAACTTTATTAAGTTTAAAAACACGAAGACTTAATTTCAACAATTAAAACTACAATATTTTGATAAGCTATAAGAGAAAAGCAATCAAGCCTTGAAATAATCTAAATTTTACTTATGTCATTAATTTAATTATTAACATTTTGTACTCGTCACATCAAATTTCACATTTATGAAGTTGCATTATGATTTCCATTATGAGGAGTCACGTAAATCAAATAAATACCTTATAAACACATTTAATTTTAATTGAATTAGATCTAAACAAACATAAAAATTGCAACTCAAATAGATAGATAAATAGAAGAATTCTTTTATATGACAAGTTTTCAAGATTTCTGTCGAAGTAAAGAATAATTTAATTTAGAAAAATAAATTAAATAATCATGACCATTTCTTGCATATTCAGTTTATCCATTTTTTCATAATTTAAATATTGAATTCAATAAATTAATTTGTATTCATTAGCTTATATGAAACTAAACCAACTTCAAATCAGTATAATAAAATTTATCGATCTTTTAAATTAGTCAAACTAAAATAAAGTTATCAATGTTATTATATAAGAATTATTAGAAAAATAGTTTAATAAATTTATGTTATGAGTATCTCTGAATTTTTTTCTGTAAATTTAGATGTGCTCATAAATGAATAGGTTATGGCAGCTTGCAATGTGAACAAATTTTTGAGACAAGATGTGATTGCTTGAGTATAGTTTTGTCTTAGTAAAATAGACCCACTTATCAAGGAGGAGATGGATCATCAACTCAACTCAACATTTTATAGAAAGTTGAAATTTATCCCTAACCTTGGATATCTGTTCATGGATCTTATCGTCATATCATTTCGATATTCTTGATAGGACCAATTTAAGTTTTTATTTTATTATTTTAAACTAAATAGAATGATAAATGGATTAATAAGTAATGTTTTATTTCGTTAAGTAAGTTAAAAAACCTAGGAGAATTTGAATATTATATATGTAGAGCTGTCTTTTTTTTAAATGATGTATATAACTGTCTTAAATAATTAGAAAAAAGAGTCTTTATCCTAAATAATAATTCTATTTGATTTTAAAGTCTATTGTTTGTCATAAAAAACATGAGATTTCATAAAAAGACAAAAAAAAAAAATATTTCGAATAATAATTCCGTTCTATGAATAAATTATTTATAAACTTGGTCTCTCTCTATATAAGAAAACGGCAGAGATAAAAAGAGTGAAAGACATTAAATATAGTTCAATATTTCATGTTTATATTCATGCAAACATGTTGACCAATATGCACTATATGAGTAAAAGAGAATGTACACTCTCCAATAAGTGTATAAATTGAAGTTCAAAACAAAAATGAAAACATTCACACTTACAAAAGAACTACTTTCAGAACCAAGTATCCAAATAGAAAGCAATTTACAACTACTATTTTTCAAGGATTAAAATAAAGATTTACTAACATTTAACTTTTGAACAAAATACAAAGAGTAGTAAAGAATTAGTTAAAGCATTTTAAGTCCTCTAATATATGAATGACGAATACTGATTTTTTATTTTATTTTGTGATTGATAATATATTTAAGCATAAAAATTATTTAACCATCCATTAAGAATTTAAATGTGAGAACAAGTCTCACATTAAATAAAAATAGAAGAAATTGAACTTTATATAAAATTGAAAACTTATTTTAAGATTTAGATTGGATATGATGTTAATTTTTTACATGAAAATGAAGTCATATTGTTATTAAATTTGTTTAATAAATTTTTATCGAAAGACTTAACAAAATGAACAATTTAATTAAAATCCTTAAATGGATAGAAAATTTGTGATTAGAATGATTAATTAAATCAACAATGATAGGTCGTATTCATCCTCTAACTAACATATATCCCTTGTTCACTCTCTTCTCTCATCATGATATATATTAGACATCAATGTAGAGTTCACAAATGTGACTATCCACAGTTTACATTGTTTCCTAACAGAAAAACTGACATAACATATAACCAGATGTTATACTTATTAACCCTAGCTGTATTATTAAATAACATGAAGCCTAGTAGAACCCAATCATCACAAAGCTTTAATGCAATCATATCTTTTGTGGCCCTCTCCACATTTACGAATGGGCACAATATTATCTTTGGTCCGTGACGTATGAAACAAAATAATGCAATACACATTAAAAATAACAATACCTGCATAATATTCTCATTTCTTGATTGAAGACCACCATTAATATTTTGATTTGCATCACTACATTGTTGCTGAAGTGATGCAATTCTCACAATGCATGTCTAAATAAGTTACATAATCTCGAAAAAAGTAAACTTTAACATCTTCGTTCTATCTCTAATCTTATACCAAGTTATAATAATTTAATATCATCTAATAGGATAAAGATATTATACATATTATTGATTAAAAAATAACTACATAAACTTATATAATAATGTATTCAAATAAGAAATAAGACATTTTATTTCAACTCAATTTATTTACTTTTCATTTCTATAAGCTTGAGAATATTGTTTACAATTAACTTCAACTTATTTGACGTTGTACTAAATTCTTGTTAAAAATTTTACATTGATGAAATATTAGATCAAATTAATATATTAACATATCACAATCATATAAAAGAAGTTCATTTTAATAATATATGTTGAGATTATTGTGTTATCTATTCTCAAACTTACATTTAAAATACTTATTCTAATAAAATTTATTGACGCTGTTATGTCATTTATTATTGAATTCTTATTGAGCCACCTACATTTAAATCAAATTATAATATAAAAGATGTGAGTCTTATCTTCCAAAGTTCCTATTGAACCATCCATATTCTAATATTTTGTAATAATTAATTTTTATTAAAGAATTTGATGATCAATTTTAAGGAGACCTTTTTTCTACTTAATTTTTTTATCCATAAAACTCCAATATCAAACCTTGAGAGATTCCAAACTAATTATTTGGCATGCAATGTTCTCTTCTTGTGGCATTAATATCTTATCTGCTTTTGCCTTTTTCAGCAATAAATAGTTTATTGAGTACAGTATCACATGGCTGCATGGTTGGCCATTGCCTATGGTGGCCTGTGGGGAGAAGCCTCATTAATTGGTGAAAGTAGTAGTTTCAAATGGTGGCCTTTTAGAGGGAATGGAGCCTCCTTCTAGCTAACAAATAATTGACCTAATACTGAATATGCTTGCACTAGACATGAATCAAATTTCGTTTGTTTGAATCGGGCATTGATTTCAGCCGAACATATCCGAATATCTAAGTGCAAGGGATTCTCTTAAACTAATTTCAATATCATTATGTGTATTGAATTTTCGAATAATTTGGCATGACAAAAGAAAGATGATTACTATAATAATATTTTTTTTTTCATAAAAGTGATGTAATTCTATTAAATTGGCAAATATTTTATTACAAAAAAAAATTATAATTATAATTTGGTATTATACTATCCGCCCTAGGGCAACCACTTGTCACTCTAACAACATAAAGCCACTCTTAAAAAGATAAGCTCCCAATCGAGGACGACCACTCATCATCTCGAACCGATAACTAGGTAATTGAAGCATACAAGTAATCTCTATCAAGACAGTTTGCAAAAGCTGACATAGCTTGCAAAAGCTGAAGCGTAAGTAAGAAGTCAATAATAAACTCTATAAATATGAGGGTAAGTAAGGTCAGAGGTAAGCAGTGATAAAAAAAAAGGATAAAGACTAATTATTGTAAGTTCCAATAACCAAACACTCTTGAGCGTCGGAGTGTCCTCGCAGGTACCTCCTACCTGTGGTGAAGCAGAGGCGAGCTATTGTCAGACATAGACGAATACTGATTTCACAGAAACCGGATCGTCAGGAAGGAGAATGTGAGCAAGAGGCAGTAACAGCCTAGGATGGAAACTATTCGGGATGCTTTAGGCTAGCTCGAAAGGTCCTCAAGAATTGTGTAAGAACATGTATAGATAAAATTATACCAATTTAACACAATTTTAATATAAATATCAAATCGTATAGAAAATATATGTTTAATTTAAAAAAAAACTAAAATTATATCATATTGACATGATTTTATTTAAAATAAAAAAATATTTATACTAAAATGATATTAAATTGACACATCTTCACCTTAACTAACTTAAAATCATATTATACATATATTACTTTTACATAATAAAACCATAGTATTACGATTTATCTATATAGTAGAAATTTATTTATTTTAATAATAAGTGCACATAACACTTTTTAAAAAAAAAATCTATATAATGGTCCATTTTAATTAAGTGGTGGTTTTAAAATTAAATGCTTCTAGCTTCATTCCTAAGGTGTCGCTTTTGCCAATTAGATGTTGTCAGGACATTCTCTCCAAATTGAGTTTTGAGTGTTATCTCTGGACACAAACTTTGTCTCATAAAAAACTCGTCATTGGTTTGATCTCTTGTTTTTATTGGATATCATCTCTGTATCCCATGTTAAAGAGTATTCCTCGCATGAACCTTTTATCCATTGTACAAGTAAATGAGAAATTATTAGAACATCAATTTAGAGGATGTTCAACTTTATATACTTTTTTTCACCTATTTATATGTTGGATGTTTTTCCCTTTTCTTTTACTCGTGGTCCTATAAGAAAAACATCATGAAAAGTGAAAAGAAAACTTTTGAAAATCTAAATATAATTAATTAAAATAATAATGTCACTAGCATTTAAACGATATCAATCAAATTATCACCGACCAACTAGTAGTTTCATTTCCCACAAGCCAAAATATAAAATAAGGTTTTGACTTATCAGAACTTGTTATAATCCATTTTCTTCAAGGCGTCCGACATAATTAAAAAATAAAAGCAAACAAATCAATCTTAATAGTTATGAACTAAGAACACTAAAAAAAATAAAATAAAAGGTTAACTTATTACAATTTGTTATAATCCGTTTTCTTAAAAGGTTAAACAAAGTGAATGAAAATAAGTTGAAGAAGTCTCTTTGTATCTAGCATTTTCGCTCAAACAACCCTATGGGTACTCAAACAATAGTATTGATAAATAGTAGATTTAATGTATAATATTTTTTATACGTTTTCAAATGTAAAGGATAAATTCTCACTAACACTTGTCTTCTCATTATTATCTTTAGTATCCTTGTTTTGGAGTAAAACAACTCTTCTTATTCTAAAGTTAAAGTAGATTATTTTTTTAATAATATTTGTGCTAACACTAAGAACAAAGCTCTTATTGTTTAACTATTTTCTCCCCTTAAAGTGGAGGGCGGACAAAAAGGGTTCAATAATTTCATGAAAGGTGACATTTATGATGATTATAAAATGATGAATATGAGGATGATAATATTTGTACCACATTCCCTTTAAATGATAACTAATAAAGACACGTTTAAGAATTCTAAGATTTAATTATTGTGATTAGGATTAAACAATACATCCAAAAACAAACTTAATAGGGTAAGCTTGAAGAAATGGGGAAGAGGGAATAAAAGATAATAGAGCCTCTCAACATGATTGTGATCACTTAAGACAAGGATAGATAACCTATTAATGAGATATGTGGCAGCTAACACAATTTTTCCCCATAAGGTTTTGGGAACAAACTTTTTTTTTTTTTAAAAGACTCTTAATTACTTTTAGAAGATGTCTATTCTTCCTTTTGTGGAAGCTTAGTTTTTTTTAGAGTGTTTACATATATTAGTTCATAAATAATACTATTCACATATGCAATATCATTGTTAGATATAATTCTTTTGATGTTTTTTCCAAATTAATTTTGGACAAGTTGGAAAAATTAGCAAAGATTTGAAAGACCTTAGATTTACTTTTCATAATATATGTCTGTTTGATAGGAGAACAGTCGTCAATACGAATAACAAATTGTTTTACTCCAAAGATAGATTCTAAAATAGGTCTTTAAACATCCATGTGAAGTAAATCAAATGAAAAATTACGCCTTTGTGAATAAATGGGATAAGGTGTATGGTGGTGACGTTTTGACAATTGATAAATATTTTTGATAAATGAACAAAGGAACAAAGATTTGAAAACGTTTAGGAAATTACTCATATTACTGACATTGTTTACTAACTTATGACCTTTGTTTTATTTTGGTCCTTAGAATCCAACAAATACAACCCATTCTACTCCATAAAAATTAGGTTCATCTTCCTTGTGTCAAGATTTTTTAAATACACAATAAAAAGAGATAAAAGAGATAAAATTTAATAAATAATTCAAATATTTTGTAAGTTTTTGTATAAAGATAAAACTATTGATCAATTGTGAGAGACGTATAAAATGTATTTTAATACCATAAATGATTATAAAATTATATTCTTGATTCATATATATGGATACATTATTACCATTTACAATTATATTTAATTGTTTTGTAGTCCTTTTGACATACAATTAAAGAGCATAGGAAATGGATCATTTGATCACTTGTTCTTGAATCAAGAATCTCCTAAAGCACAAAGCTAACAATATTGAATGTATTTTTACCTTTCATGAACAAAGTATATAATTCAAAAGTCTTACTCATTAATTCAATCATTTCTCATAAGGTCAAGTTTATCCTTATAGGTTTTTCATATTTCACATTGAAAAAAATTACAAAATAAAGATGTAACAAAGAAAACTCATTTAGTAAAAGAGCAAAAAAAAACTTATATATACTTAAAATAGAGTCAAATAAGATATCATCACCCTTGAATGAGCTTAGGAAGTCGTAACAACTTTGTATATGAAATGGCGTCGAGTCACTTTTATTTAAGCTAGACATGATGGATACAAATATCGATACTAGTGATAACATATGACAACTTTATTGATAATGTTGTTGTTGAAATTGTGAGCATCGATGTGAGACATACCTTTCTCGTCTACTACTATTAATTTCAATAATGGAGACAACAGAGAAAACTCAGGAGATGACCAATTCTAATATCAACTTAAACTATAAAAAAAAGAAATAAAAATTATTTTATTAATAACATTCACTTCAATTACATTTTCTTCTGTTTTATTGTAACAACCATAATCTTTAAAATAAGTAAATAGAATTATGCTCAAATAACTAAGATGATTCTAAAAGTATTTTCTTTCCAAATTAATATGGTGAGACTATTTTTATCCTAATAATCCATTATTTAAAACAAGTTTTTATAGAGAAATTTAGCAAAACAAATTCATCTCCCAAACAAGCTAGGTCAAACTAGTTGACAAAGGAATCAAAGTAACTTATAAGTTACTGGCCTTACCAAACCCATTTCTTTTAACTTTGAAACAGTACACAAAGCAGAGCCATGAATTTGTTGAGGCTCTCAAGTCCTCTTATGAATTGTTATTTCTTTGGACACGACAGGACTTTTATCCTATCTTTGTCATTATTGACATAAGAATCAGATATGTTTTGCCATCACCATCTAAATCAACAAACTCAAACCCTTAAATGCGCAGAGAATGTGTGGTTAGAATCATAAATCAGCCATGTTAGGTCCTATTCATCATCCAACTACGAACAGATATACTCATATGTATACTTTACTTGCACTCTTGACTCTTGATAAAGATATTAGACACTAGAGGATTAGAATATGACATCTACACACATGTTTTAGTGACATTTTTCAGCTTTAGAGGCTCTTTTTAGCTCCACGTGAAGGCTAGAGGGGTCCAATCAGAGAGCTTAAATGCCATCATCTCATTCGTGTGGCCCATGACAATTACTATGCTCACAATGATCATCTTTAGTCAGTGATATGTGAAAAAATAATGCATAGACATTAAAAATGACAACTGCTTGCTAAATATTCTCATTTCTAGATTGGACTGAAGCATTAATCAGTTAATTTGCACCACAAACATGGTTTCTCTACAAAAAATATTCTCAGGATGACATCATATTTTTGCATATATACATATATATCCTCTCATTTTGCTTTTCCAATAATAAATGGCATATTGATACTGCAACCTTGGCCATTGTCTTTGAATGCCATTGTGAGAAACTTCATTAATTGATGAATGAAAAAGTTTCACATTGGTTGCATTCTAGAGGGAATGCAGCTTTCTTCTAGGAGCAGGCCTTAATAATATATTCTATATACATGCATAAAATTTCGTTTGATAGAATCAAGCATTGATTTGAGTATAATGTAAAAACATTGAATTGCTGGGGACTTCTAGCATTTTAATCTCTGTGTATGGATAATTGGCATGACAAAAGAAAGATGACTAACTAGATGGACCACTTTAGTTATGAGGTAGTTTTAGAATTAAAAGCAGCCAGTTTCATTCCTTGGTGGCCTTGTTAAGGTGTCGCTTTTGCCAGTTGAATATTGCTGTAAGGACATTCTCTCAAATTGAGGTTGCGAAATTATCTGTTGGACACGGAAACTTTGTCTGATCAGAAGCTCCTCATTCGTATCACATTTTGTCTGTATTATAAGTATAAGCTCTTGTTATCACATTATTAAAAAGTGCTGTTGGCATGAACTTTTCATCCATTGCACAACAAAAAGTTGAAATGATAAGAACATAATTGCCTATGATTACCCTCTCTTTGCATTCGAAGGTTGATTAGCTTTACAATCAATTCTTTTTCTCTTTTTTGTTGGTTGGATGTAGTTATATAAGATACATCTCAAATTTCTTTCACTTGTGGTCCTAAAAGGAAATGAACATGTACGTTGAAAAGAGAAATTTTGAAATCTCTGTTAAGTCATCCTTCTAAACAGCTATGGTCCTAGGGGATCAGATGCAGCAATGTATAAAGGCAAAAAGCTATGGAACAAGCAATCTTTTTGATAGGAAGAGAGCATTAATGAGGCGGTTTCCATTGCTTTGACAATACGAGGTCGCCTTTCATATTCCATCTTTGTTCATATGAGATCAAATTCATGAATACAAGGCATCCAATTTCATCAATATATTCTACCAGAAACTGCAAAAACTTCTGAAAGTGAACATAACAAAGCAAATGGAACAACACACTTACCATTTCAGATGGGACCTATGGAATAAAAACTTATCTACTTTGCTACCATTATTGTTGGACAACACATCTATCACACAAATTCAAGACTCATGATACAGAATTGAACAAAGAGCAAACCTTCACACTGGTCTCTTGCATTGTATATGTCAGTCATTTTAGTCTTCACCTCCATTTACATTAGTCCCTAACTTTAGACAATGTCATTCACATCCTTTATTTTTATGGACGTTGAGGATTAAGTGAACAGCATTCTCAAAGTCAACGACTAAAGTAACATTTAGTAAAGTTAAGAGACTAAAATGATTGAAGCATACAAACTAAGTTAGGATTATTTACTCATTGATGAAACTCCAAATACACACACATGTATTCAAGCAGCAACTAAATGTACAAGAGTTGTGCAGGGTGTGGTGAGAGGGCGCGCTGAAGTGGGGGTGTGGCATAAGCATGTTGCTTATGTCTTGGACCAAAACTTCCATCCTTGGTTTCTGTCTTAAAATCTGTCACCTGAGAATAGGTGTCTGACCTGCGACGGATTTGTGTGTTGGAAGTAGGTTTCTCATATGCTGTGAAGGCATCCCCAGCAACACCTACAGCTTTCTGGCTCTTGCAACCCAACAGTATGCTAGGACGCCGCCTCTGCATCTCTTTCATGACTTTTGGTTTACCATTTGAGGAGACTAAGGATGTCCTAATTGGACTCCTTGTGGTTGCTGTTGACCTTTGATCATCGTAATCTGACATGGCTGAGTACTCTAAGGCACTTGCAGTGGCTACACTCCACTCTATGCTTGCCTCACTTGGTGCATAACAAGTTGTGGGGCTGGCACAGGTAGAAACAATATTGGATGTTGATCTAGCGAGGAGGGAGTTGGATTTGCCTGTGAGGCTTTCAATCTCAAACAAGTCTGAACTTGCATCACTCGCAGCATCATTGTAGTTTCCACCAGAATTTGCTGAGAAGTCAGTTTCTTCAATTTTGGGAGCAGCTTCCCAAGATGTTTTTGGCAACCTTCTATCAAAGCTCAAGGACTTGCTCCTGCTATCCAATATTGGAGAGCCAAACACTTCCAATGAATTCCTTGGCTTCTCTACTTGAATTTGCATTTTGACCAGATTATTTCCTGAGCTAGAAGTCACAGCTGAGAGTGCTAAACTTTTCTCTCTGCTCAATCCCTGCCCCAGCTTCTCTGGCCTTTGGAAATAGGCATCCTTGTTGATCAAGATTTCTGCTGCATTAGGCTTAGCCATTTTAACTAAATGATTAGCCTCTGGATCAGCATTGGAGATATTTCTTGAAGGTGTTTTTCCATGACTAGCATTTTTGTTGTAGTTGATTTCACCTGCATGGTCACTAATATCAACAGAATTACTGTCAGAACAATAGCATTTGCAACCAAGACTAGCTAGAAAACTCTTCCTCCGCAACTTGTTTTTCATGTTCTTGGAGGAATTCCTCACAGCACTTTGTAGCAGTGCACTTTGGCTGTTCAAACTTGACTCAGATCGAACACTTTGAGTTCCATACTGAACTTTGTTCTTTATAGTTCCTAGAGCTGTTCGTTCATCTTTCTGAGACTGGTTCTTGTCTGCATCATCGTAAGCAACTCTTGGGGGGCTTTCCATATCTTCTCCATTGAAGTACTTTTCAGCTCCAAACACTCCAATTTCTCCATCATCTTCCTTCTTTACTCCATGGTGAAGAGGGTCCTTTCTGTTGCTGGCAAAGCCATGGCCTTCAGCCAGGATCTCTTCTTTGCTGTTCAAGTATGAAGAGAAGGACGCATCACGTAGGTGGTAGTTGTTATTCTGAGAGTTGAAAGTTTGTAACTGATGGATATCGTTATTGGAAGTGGCTGCTAAGATAACCATAGTGAAAAGTATGAAAGAACTCACAGAAAATGGCCCAACAGAACTTGTTTGCACAGAGGCTGATAGAAGAAAAGACACAAAAAGAAGAAAAGGAGATTGAGAAAAAACACAGTGGTGTACACAAGGATACTAAAATACTTTGAACTAATATTATGACAAGTTTTGAGTGCTAAAAGGCCATAAGAATAATGAAAGGTAGCAAGGTTGAAAAAAAAACTTGTTATGTGAAGGGAAGGCTAAAACTGAGGTCAGGAAATGGATGCAAGAGAGAATTTAAAATGAATAGCTGAATAACTGCCTGGAACATTTAAGAGCAGCTCTATAAGTAGGCTAATGGAATAGGCAAAATGTCAAATAGGTAGGGCCATGTGCTTGTGGCCTAATTGACACTTCATCAATGGTTTTAACACTGATGAAATTCTCTTTGAATTCTGATGGAAAACAAGTTATATAAACATTCTGCTAAACATGGATTAGAAACAGATTCTTTCATAAATATGGAGAAAGCTTAGCCGCCTGTGTTCACAATGGTATTGGAAGACCCTATGATTTGTCTCCTTCCAGGTGATAGGGTGATAACTACTGAAGAGAAACATGTTTTTATCCACTTTGGTTGTATAATATATATATGTAGACCTATCATTTTAAAAGTATTGCCTTTTTTCCTTTTCACAAGTGGATCTTAGCCAGTGTATAGTCTATTCTTGTTAAATACATCTTTAACTAAAACCATGTTCAATAATCAAACCAGCCACTGAGATTTATTAGTGACAAACACTGAGAAGAAGGGTCAACCCTGATATGGCTTTTGGGATAATAGCAATACAAACTGTGACAAATGCTTCAGATTTAATTGGTCATTTGGTAACTTAGAAATTGCTCCACAGCATGATCATTAAGTTAAAAAATGTATAATAATTCATAATTAGGTAACTGTAAAAAAACTCTTCCTTATTTTTGTATTTTAATTATATTCAAGGAGCTTAGTGGTACTAGAGTAATGTGATTGGACTGCTGTTTGTGATGGATGGATGTTTTGGAGATATTGATTTGGTTACATTTTGGAAAGATTTATTTCTCCTTACAAATCTTCTTACTAATATCTTCAAAATATAAAATACATTTAATACTTATCATAAAAAGAACTATGAAAGTACCAAGGAAGTACACGAATTAAGAGGATGATGTTCCATCAGTAACTTTGTTATATCTTCCAATTTTTTTTGTAATAATTTATAAATAAAATATTAACAAAGGAGAAAACAGATTACATAATGAAAGTGTAAAACTGTTTCTATTATACTTTAATTTTATTAATGGTTGAAACATAAAACATTAGACTTTGATTTAATGTGAATTCTTCTCTCCATTATGCATGGCATAAAAGAAAATAGTTGTGAAAAACCACAACAAAAACAACTCATGCCTTGGCCGTGGAGAATAACCAACCAGCAAAAACTTGTCCATTTGCATTAGAGATATGTTGTCCACACAAAATACACAGTAAAAACAAAGCAAGCATATATTTCTTACCTGTGACAATAATTAGCTCACCATATCAATCATATATATATATATATATATATATATATATATATATATATATCCAAACCAGACAAATAATATTGACAAGATTTCACAATGCTATTATACACCACACTCTAAGCTTACGCCAAACAAAGGATAGATAATAAATACTTTCTGCGGACCCCTGTCACAGTGGCTTTGGCATAGACAACCAATGTCCCTTAGGTACTGTGACGCTAAAATTGAACAAGTAATGCTTTGAATCTTTAATCTTATCTCAAATTCTTACAACAATTTCTATGCCAGAAAGAAAGTGAAGGGAAGAGAGAACACGTGACATTTCAACAACAAAGCCTTATTAAATTAAGTGACGTCTGCTATTTGCATCAAATGGTAATATTCGACACGGTTAACATCCAAAACTATAAGATAAAATTGCGTTTTAATACCAAATAATGATAAAAACATTATTTAAGAATAACATTACCAGCTGTAAGAGACTAGCATCTGGTAACGTGATAGACTAAGGTGTGAATTTTCGTTAGATGAGTATCAGAAGACGATTTAAATAATAAAAAAAAGAGTTCCAAGAAAAATAACATTATTCTATTTGGACCAATTATAGCTGTCCTTTAATCAAGCTATCTAAGTGCTTAATCATTCACCACTTAAATGACATTTTCGTTTTGTACAATAAGGACATTCTAGGATTAGACTTAGTGATATTTAGGATTAAACATGTCTTTTGTTAGCTTATATTATAGGAAGAATCTTCTGCATATATTTCAAAACTTCCTTTTTATTTGTCTTTTGCCATGTTTTCTTCTGCATAGCTGTAAGACTAACTCCTGGGTTAGTAGCTAAAAGCCTTGTCCATAGTGGTAATCCAAGGATTCAAACTTCAAGAATTTTTCTGCATAGCTGTAAGACCTTTTTTCCGATGTGACCAATTACTATCATGTTACTTAGCCCTTCTCTGGAACAAAACGTTACTTGAAATTCTCTTGAAAAAACTGTTCCAAAAGAGTAGATTTCTTCTTAAAAAATTAATTCTACCGGTGACCTTAATTATTGGGCCAGACCTTGGGCTCTTTCCTGCTCTATCAGATTTACCTGTTGTGTCCACATCCAACATCATAGCTAACCTCACGTTCAGGAATTTGGTTGCAATTAATTTCACATTAACCTTCCATGCTAGTTCTATTGTGTTGTGTAGCACAAACTTGCAAGCAAGCAGGACCCACTTGCACTAGCCTTGCTTGTCTTGGATTAACAGCACTGTACCATATCTAGATTTGACATGGGAGTTATGCTGTCCACTTGGGTAAATATCGTTCTCTGAGATAATTAGAATTAGAACCAAGATGATGGGTATTGGAATGTTTTAGAACAACCTCGGCATGTCTTGTGGTTAATGCTAGAAGGGTTCTGATCCCACCACTGAGTTGGCAAATTAGCATAAACTTTCATATTCTTTTATCCTTTTAACTCCTATGCCAACAACATTTCTCACTGCCACCTAATTTGCACTTTTGTGGTATTTTTGACTATGTCCATTTCACTGCCATTACCAAGAAAACAGCAACTCAAACTGGGGAACCAACAATGCTTATTGGAGCTTGTAGCTCTCAAACTAAGATTTGTCAAAATTATATTTGGCCACCCTCTTCAAACTGTGGAAACGTTTCTATCGATATTATGTTAAAGAAAAGGTGGGAGTAAATATGCCAGTCACCATGTACAGTACCCTCCACTCCCCCTAAAACCAAAATTATGCTTATTTGTCAAAAGGGCTATAGTTTACAGGTTCTATTTTTTCTAGTACTAAATGAATATGATTCAACATACACTGAATTTGTAAGAAAACTCTGACTTTATCATTGTAGAACACATCCTTATAAAAACAAAGACAGACAATTATGCATGTGAATAATTTCTATGCCGAAAATAATCCTATTGCTAGACCAAAATAACGAAAATACTTTTCAAGTCCGTTAAGAAGCCAAAGACAAATTTTCACAAAAGGAACTATAGGTATAAGCAATAATGGTTCTGCTAATAAAATGGTAGATTATTAACTACCGTATAAAAATTGGTGCTTTTTTCGGACACAATTGAAGTTGAGGAAGTGAACAATTACATTTAGTCTACGTAGGGATCTTAGCAAGGAAGAACCATACACTAGTTGGTTACAAAACGTAGAGGCTGCAACTTCAAATTAATAAAACAACTATTCAGAAAAGTCGATCTTCACTTGACTTCTGGAGGTAACATTGTATAACAAGAAAATTAAATTATGAGAAAAAAAATGCCTATAGCCATAAACCTTGAGCTAAGTGACACGGTTGTGATGGTTGTTAAGCCAAGTATCCCTGTGCCACACTTGAGATGATTAGTTATGCCAAAATGCATGCAAAGCCACACGAACTCTGCAAAAATAGTATATTGAAAGGTAGTAGTGGCAGAACAGGCCAAGCCTTTGTCTTCTGTGATTATTGTGTAGATGTGGCATTCGCAACCCAGTACTGCTTGACAGCAATTAGTATCTTCTCAGGAACAAGGGGACCATCCTCATGGTCCACCATTTTAGTATCCCATCTCATTCCTTCGATTAATTTCTTTACCTTAACCAAGACATCAACTTCATCGCGGAATATTACAGCACCTTCTGGGCGTAAAATCCGGTCCATCTCAAGAAGAATGTCTTCTTCATTGCATCTGCATTTAGTTATCACTCATTATGATTAGCGGGACATGAATTAACATGATTTGATAAATGGATACATAAGGACTTAAAACAAGTGGTTCAACTAGTGATAGTTCTTAGTTAAATCCACACATACGTGTTATAAGCTCAAAAAGTCATTCAGAAGGATTGTTTTGACATCCAAGACTCGGCTAAACAAAGCAACTGAAAAAGATGTCACGGCAATCTTTCTGGAACGGTAAAACCACTAGCAGATTCTCCATGGAGAATCATAAAAAGACCAACAAACCATGGGAGAATGAAGCTAATTCATCATGAACACTTTCAGTTTTTCATACAACGTTCAAAGCCAAAATACACACATAATAAAGGACAGGTGATAAAGTTTTCAACAAAACATTAGATTCAACAAAACATGACCACTCAGATTGCACTGCAACTCTCAAGGAAAGTTGTTTAAGCTCATTGTCAAGAAATCATTTTCGTAGCAGCTAAAGCTATAATTGCAAGTTAAGCCAGCCAAAAAAATATTATGAATTGGTATTGAATAATTTAAAGTTAACAGTAAGAGAAATGGAATAGCCATTTAAGCAAACGAATACTTACTTATCCTTGTATAGACTAAAGAGACCATGGCTATGAATAAGGTCATATGTCCTCGGGTATGTAGAGAACGCTTCACACCTGGACATAAATACACACATAAATAAGGAAAAACATGTGAGAAAAATGTATAGCTAGTCACGTTACAATTTCATACAAGATAGAATAATTGCTAGAAGACATGTCTATGTCAAATTATATTTCTGGAAGTTGTAAACTTTATTTGAATAAGGGTACCACATTAGGATAGTTACTACAAGTCTTTAAATCATAAGATCTAGACATGCCATGAACAAACTAGGAGGAAGTTAGAAAACCATACCAATCATGATAGATGCCAATAAGTCCTCGCTCATATATGACACCCAGTGTACTTTTCTCGGCTATAGTAGGCACAACATTCATGACCCATAACTTAGTTGATTGAATAGCTGCAGCAAAACTACCCAATCCAGCATTCATATCCATAATGTTGCGATACCTTCCAGAATCCAGGAGTTGATTAATTCTCTTATAAGCATTTACATGCTTTTTCCACTTTTTGTTGTCATCTTCGTATGCCTCAACCGAAACTCCAGGCACAGAACCACCAGCAATTCTAGGGGGAATGGCATAAAGCCTTTCTGGAAATGGCTTAAGATCACCAGAAACTTTAGGAGTTGGAGTAATGCAGACCTCCATTTTCTTATACCTGTAGCCACAAAACAAAGTCATTCCAAGTAAGTACACCACTTTCTGCTGAGCATAAGAGTTGGTCAAACTTTTAGGATATATAATATCCAGAGATACCCTTGTGAGAACTTAAAAGAAGGATTGTTCTGTTTAATACTTCATGATCTATAAAATAATGATAAATTGGAACCATCAAGCTCTTATTATAACTATATGTGCAAACATCAAAGACATAGCAACAGTAATTACATTACATACTCCTCCACAACCGTATGGAACGTGGTACTTAATTACTGATTTTCTTATAGTAGATAAATTTTTTATAACAGTTTTGTTTTCCTTTTCCTCCAAAACTTTTCTCCCAGCTTTATGCACTCTTGTATGCTTGTGCTTATGGTTAGTAGAAAGAAATATAAACAATGCTAATAAAAGAATGTCAAAACATTCAAATTGTTCAATACTAATTAAGGGTCATACCAGACATCGTTAACATCTGTCGACTCACAGAATTTTGCACTGGAATCTTCTTGTCTCCTGCGACATGATTCGGAGTCTACAGTTTTTTGCCAAATGGCAATTTCAGATTTTTCAGACTTCTTCTCCCAGCAAAGGAGCTTAGCAACCTCTTCAATCTTTCTTTGTTCTTCTTCAAGTTCCTCTTTAGGTCTCTGCCAGGATTTGTAGTTAACCTTCCAATTGATTGGAGGACCCGACAATACCCAATAACCACCAGGTCTTAGAACTCGGTCAACTTCCATCATATAAATTCCATCTGCAAATAAAGGACCCAATATGCATTATTAAATAGCTTCTATAACTTATATAAGGTGCCAAATCTAAGAGCAAGAATAAGCAAATAACCATGGTGCTTTCTTATTTACAACAAGTGCTTCACAGAGAAGATTATACTTAAAAATGTGAATATCTCACCATTTGCTCCCCAGGGAATCAAGCAGCGAGAGCAATGTGCCATGTCAAAAGCTGCAGATGGATAAGGCAATTTTATGGTTCCAAGAACACCAATGACAGCAGGTACACCTCTTTCAAGAGCAAACTGTACTTGTGCTTCATGAGAGTCCCTTGGTGCAAATGACATGGCAATAACATTTCGGCTCCAGAGATATGCTCCCCAACTGGCAACCTGAGCAAAACAACCTTACATTAAGGATAAAACCTAAAACAAAATACTCTTGTTATTAATCGAATTAACATGTACAAGAATGAAAAAAAAAATTGATATAGCCCTGAGGAATTTGCAATGAAAAACATACCCCACAACCAGTGTCCAGTGCTGTCCTGACTGTTCCATCCTTTATAGGTATCACAGAAGCAAGCTGATCAATATAGTTGTCTGCACCTTGCGGAAACTGAGTTCCACCACCAGGGAATCTGAACACATTTCCCTCATACTGGATCCAGTTCTGAATAGCCTTCTCAACTGTAAGACTCTTGTACGGTGCATTAGCGTATGGAACATAATCACGGCTTTTCGGCCATGAAAATGGAGTCACATATCCCTTAGGTGCTGGGATCAAACAGTGCAACTTTTCTTCTTCAGGGGGACAATGCCTCTCACGATAATTCATATTTTCTCTTGGAAAAGTCATGGCACGCCGTTGATCTTGGCATGGGGTGTAATCGATGAAACGAGCACTGCAAGGTTCAAACACCTTTGGTTTTGACTCAAACTCATCAATTTTGCTGACTTCTCCACCATGGTGAGAGTCAAAACTCAAATCAGGGCGTATATTACAGTCTGAGCCTTTCTTAGTAATCTCCAATGCTATGCTATCTCCCTTTCCAAATCCACTTCTCTGCCATGCACCCAATATATAGAAGAAACAGCACAGACCAACAACTATAAAGATCTGGACAGAGCTTCTAGTCCTGCCATCACCTGAACTTGGTTTTGCCATCTGAACCAAAGAAACACCAGTTCTTATTCCGAATCACATAAATAATAACTCGTATGATTAACAATGCATGATCCAGGACAAAAATCTTAAATCAAAGCAAGGTAATTGTTTCAATAAATAATAGATAACAATTAGCAAGCTCCAATTAACGAAATTAAGCTCCAATTATGAATCGTGTCAATTTAATTTCAATCAACATCATGAGGCAATTATTAGTCTGCAACATATTGTAAAAGTTGAGGGGGTGCAAAGGGAACTTCAGATCTTATACAGCATAAAATCTATGTTCTATCGGTAGCGCGTTTCTCTCGCCAACTAACAAGTTTAAGGAGTGATCGCGCATTCGGGTGCTCCCAACGATAATACAAACATTAAAAGACAACAAAACAAAACCAAGCACGAAACATACTTATGAACTAAAACCACATAAATACCAGGTGAATCGTATGGGATCTAGCTTCAGGGAAACGAGATGCAAGATGCACGCACAAAAGAATTTTTCGGAGTCAATGAGTTACGAACAAAGACGACCCACGAAACCTTACTAAAGATAATTTACTTGGTGCCCAACAACATGGATTTTCCTTCTTTTATGTAGGAACAATATGTATGTTAAGAAAACCAAACTTTGAAAACACCCAGAAGGAAAAATTACCAAAAGAATAGGAAAACAGAAGAAAGGAAGAAAATTTAAATGAGGGAAATATCTCACCAATCATAAGAAGCTGGGGGGAGCAATGGCTACGAAGATCTGGAGTCTTCTTAAGAGGAATTAGTTGAGAGAGAGAGAAAAAAAATCTGAGAGGATTTTATAAATTTTCTGGAGAACCAAATGATGATTTTCCTTGCTGCATGGGCAGTGAGACGTGCGAATATAAGTAATTTTTTTTCTATCCAAATTCCAACCCGTTCACATGAACGAACAGCAGAAGAAAAGAAGAGAAAAGGAAAAGCGGAAAGAAAAAATAGGAGGAATGGCAAAACGGAGTACTGTGCTATACTATAGCGTTTCGCAGATAAATGGCGCAATAAATGTGCGTGTATTACGTTGTTGTTTGTTTTTTTTCGTTGTAAAGGTAAGAAAATTTGATGTGACTGGTTTATTACTTTGAAATGCCATGTCTAATGGATGGATTCCCCCATTTCTCCACACACTCTCCCTATTTCTCTATTTATCTTTTTTAGAACAAAAAGTGTTAACAATAAATCGAGAAAAATATTAATTCACTATAATTTTATTACGGAATTATTTTTATCAATTTAATATAAAG
>Ga0209489_100272_pt1 | contig 89543 bp, 41 predicted proteins | sample SiratrowhiteBW_FD_187527 | JGI IMG/M metagenome (GOLD analysis project Ga0209489, IMG submission 187527) | Root nodule microbial communities of legume samples collected from California, USA - Siratro white BW (SPAdes) (version 2) | ecosystem: Host-associated > Plants > Roots > Nodule | place...
ACATAAAAAATTAATATATATATATATATATATATATATATATATATATATTAATGCTTGTTAATTTTAGTTTAATTTTTGTGATTATATATATTTTTTAATTCTTTTAATTTTACTTTGAAAGTTAAGTAATTTTATCGTATTACCACTTTGGTAATCTTATATTCAAGTATTTAAGAGTTATATGGTTTTTGAAGTTTTAAGAGACAATTTTTCAAAATCTTTTATGAAATTTGATAAAATTTGAAATAAAAAAAAGACTATTCAATTTATGAAAATTTTCAGTAGAAAAATGAGAACATAAGAAATTAAAAGAAATAATTTAAAAGGAAAATAAATATTATTATTTTAAAACATAAATAAATTTAACTGTCTTTAGAAAACTTTACGAAATTAAGATATGACTAGTTAAAATATAATAAGACATAATAAAAGAATTGAGTGAGAATAAAATATGATAAGAAGATAAGGTTAGCTTTTGTGGAAAATTTGAAGGAAATGATAGGTTGATAATTTGAGTTTACTAATAAAACTATCACATTAATAATAGAAATATATTGATTTAAAAATAAATAAGAACATAATAAACATTTATATTATCGAATTTATGTTATTAAATACTGTTACATAGTATATATTTTTATCTTGTTTTATGTTTGTATTTTTTTATTTAAAGTAAAAGAACCACTTTGGAGAGTTAAGTATTATCAATTTTTTTATAAGAAAGTAAATTATCAACATTATGTATTTTACATGAATGAAGAAAAAAAGACAAATTCTTTGACGATCACAAGTTTATTCATGAGAATACCGCAAAGTATTATTGATAACTATGAGTATTATTTACGATTTAATAGTTGACCATTTATGATATTTGACAACTATAACAAACCATTTACTTCATATTAAGGAGAGAAAATAATCTAATTATCTATTATTCTTCTTGTCAATCTAGTAAATTTATTAAATCCATTAATTATAAATATATACAATTGAATTTAATTTATCTTTTTCGATTTTATGAATGGTTAATTATTCATTCATATTATTTTTAAAAATTTAATGCATATTTTTACAATAATTAATAGATTCAAATTAGTTCAACTACTTTTTCATAATATTTTTTCTTAAATTTATTTTATAAATTATGAAAATATACTTTTAAAATTTGTTTCTTATATATAGAACCTAACATACCATTGTTTTAAATAAATCAATTTTTAAATATATTTTAACTAAACAAAATAGACTAGTGAATGATTTTTATTTCATACATCAAAATCCAAATTAGAATTTTATCGTATCTAATTTATTTTTCAGAAAAAATAAGGTAGAAAAAATACTATAAAAAATTTAAAAACTATCAGAAAATTAATCTTATAATAATAATAATAATAATAATAATAATAATAATAATAATAATAATAATAATAATAATAATAATAATAATAAAGAAGTTATTCCAATAAAGCTTATTATGAGAAAAAAGTTAGATAGCTAATAGAAAAAATGACCTTATTATAATAATAAATAAGTTATTTATATGAATATTAAAAATATTTGGTCAGTTCTGACTCTAATATTAACCAAAATAATTATTCTTTGGTGTATCTACATAATTATAAAATTGTAAGTAATTTCTTATGTCCCACCATTTCTTTTTCTATGATCTTTTAGTATTTTTTTCTTAAAAAATCAACCAACCAATTTAAGTTTAAAAATTGAAAAATTGTAAATTATGAAAACCAAACTTTTTTTGATTAAGGTTTTATTTTCAAACCCTATATTTCCATCAAGTTGAAGCTTAAATAAGTTTTTTTTTTTCGGCTTGACAACCTTGTTAATATAAATAAGACAATATTTGTTTTGTTTGAGTATTTTATTATTTGAGCAAAATTTAATTTAAGAGCAATATTTTTTTAGCGGCTATCTCACTTTAGTAATCATTTCATTGTTTTTTGAAATGGCTTTGTTTTTTTTTTCACGTTCTCATCAAAGCTTAAACATTTTCATCAATGTTTGAATATCTTTAAACGGTTAACCGACAACTACTTATTGGAATCAATCCAACAAATTTCCAGAAACATTTCCATTTTCTTAAAACACTGTGACATGATTCACAAACTACCATACATTATCCAAACTCAATTAACACATTGTTTCCAAGTTTTTTTTTTGTTTTTTAATTTATTTTTTATTTTTTATTACTTCCAAATCATTCATAGAGTAAATATAAGCATATAACAAATGCATATCACCATACCAAACCACCATTTATCCTAATAGGTAACGATCCACTCTACACTCACATAACATCTCCTCTTAAACATACACTCAAGAAGAAGGAAATAAAAATAAAAATAAAAACTCTAAGATAAAGTTGATTCCATTTATCACGACTAAACTTTGATTGTTTCAAAAACCTCTTTAGTCCACTAATTCCTTATAATATTGATTTAATAAGAATTTTGCAGTTAAACATTCATTTTTATAGAAAGAATAAAGAGAACTTTTTTTCCCTAAAACTAAAGATTTTGAAATGACATAAGAAATGAATATGTAACTTTTATTTATGAACTTAATTTCCTATTCACTTTAAAATCTAACTACTATTAAAATATTTTTGGGTGTCACAATAATCTAATTGATTATGTCTAACAATAATTTATTATCTACCCAACTTATTTTTGAATTAAACTTCAGATAATCAATAATTATTTAAAATAATGAATATATTGACTATGATAATTTACTGTGTAAGATAATTGATTACCTACAAAAACACAACATTGTACATTAAAAAATAATCAATTATATTTTAATATAATTAATTATTATATTCTAAAATATTTTTTAACCCATTTTTTTAAAAAAATATTTAAGTTTTTTTCAAAGACATTAAAATAATATGTGATCCATGAACTAAATAATGCATGACTCATAAACAACATCCCATAATCAATTTAAAATACATAATCAAAACTATAAGCTTATCACTTAAAAAATATTTAACAAATATATAAGACACTAACAATGACAACACTAAATCTATTACATATTATATAAATATAAATATAAAAGATGGTTGTAATAAGTTTTATATGTATAAATTAAATTAAAGATTTATTACATTGCATGTATAAAATTTAAACTATATGATTAACCTAGAAGCAAAACTATAAGAAGTTTCGAATACTGTCATTCTTTTCCGTACTATTTCTATCACGAGTTCAATATTAATACTTAAAGAGTTTCTTCTTGTCCCTACAAAAAGTCTAAGTTATAGTGGTTGGAGATATGAATCTTGAACACAAATCTTTGTAGATCAAGGTTGAGAGTGCTACACTTCACCTGCATTTAAAAAACTACACCCAAGGGACCTGCCAAAGATTTCTTGATCCATTTTATAATATTAATAACAACTTTATAATATATATTTCCTTATGAAAACAACTTTATAGTGTATAAATAAGTGTTAGTTATTGGCAGATTATTGACAAGGAGTTTAAAATGAAACCACATGAAGTACATTAGTAGCTGGCAAATGGAGAATCACACATGGTTACATTTAAAAATTTTATTGAATATTAATTATTTAACCTCACATAAGTATCACGTTTTATTTGATCTAAGTATTAATTTACAAGAGCCTAAGTTATGCTGTAATTAGTTGTTCTTATAGTTGTCAACAAAAAGTATATCATTATGATATTAACATTCGCAATAAAAAAATGTCATAATATATACTTTATTATTTTTCTTATAAATTTATGTAAGTTCTGTCTAGAAGGTAATATTTCAAAATATATTGTGTGATTTTGCATACATTTTCCTCATATTTACACTTTAACATCTACCTTGAAGTTTGCATCGCGAAGGTTAGGGTTGTTCATCAGTTTGAATTAACCCATCAATTTAAAAATTCAAATCCAACAAATTGGTTCACAATTTTAGCCATTAATCAAACCAACCAAATTTTAATTGTAATTGATTTAAATGTCTGGTTTAAAATTTACAAAATTAGGTGTTGCGCCAAAATTTTCTATTATTAATTATTATGTATGTATTGTTATTGTAATTTTTATTTCTATTGAGTTGGTGATCAAAGAAAATTACAATAAAATATAGTTTGTTTATACTTTTAATGACAAAATTTAAATTTTTAAATAAAATTACATATATACTCTTTTCATATTCAAAGATTAAGAAACTCGATTAATCCTAATAGAACTAATATTAATAAGATTTGGGTTGGTTTAAATACTATTTTAAAAAATCAATCCAAATTACTAAATTAATTTGAATTAATTAGAACTAATATATACACTAACACCTCTTAAATATCAAGCAATTCAAGAATAATCCAATAACGATTACAATGTCAATAATACAATAGTTAAAATAAATTGTGTTACTAAATTTTCGAATTATATCTAATTAATTTACTTTACGCAATAAAAATGATCCTTTATTTATATACTTTGACTTTATCTTATCACTTATCAACCCCAGATATTTCGCTGTTAGTCACTATTTGCAACCAAATTACAAATCATTGAATTATAATAAGACATGTTTCGTTTCTTGAAAATTGGGCAAACTAAGAAAAAATTGTTCAACCATTTTTAAAACGAGCATTAAACTGTTTAGTGAATAATGGTCCCTTAGTCAAAAGCCAGTCTGTCATGTTCCTCAATTTATTTTGTCATTTTTCTTGTAATCATAACTAAGAACAAATTAAGGGTAACAAGGAACTCAGAATCCTTACATTCATTTTTGCATTAAAATTTTGTGGTATTCAATAAATTAAACGTTTTCAATAATGGTGGATTCAATTTCTAGTCTCCAACCAGCGGTCAAAATCTGAATCAATGAATTGGTGTAAACGTGAAGAAATTATTAGATAGATTAATGCTTGGAGATTTTATATGTTAAAGATACGATTTTATGAAAGTAAATTAGGTCTAAGTTTAAATATTACCTTGATGAGAAATTTGGTCAAATTAAAGTGTTGTTATTACTGAAGAGGTGAAAGTATTAGGAAGTTTAACTTATGTGTTAGGGTAAAATTAAATTTCAATTTTTATGGAAAATATATTCATGTATAGCTGAATAGAAAGAGTAGAAATTAAGCTAAGATGAGTGTTTAAAAGAAGAAAGAAAATTTTGAAGATTCTTTTAGCATAGGGAAGTTATTGTGATGATAAGAAGAATGATCTCATGCATGCATTAAGAAGAAGGATGTTACTCTTTAGATAAACCGATCCACATTCATCTTTAATCTAAGAAGAGATTGTAGAGAACATTAAGAATTAAAACTAGCTACTTAATGGATGTCTCTATAAAAAACAATAATTGGATCTTTTGACAAGCTTACTGTAGAAAATATATAATTAAGAATAATTAAACGGCTATCTAACAAAAATCTATATAAAATATCGAAGGCATTTTTGAGAAAGAATAGATAACAATATACTATATAAAAAAATTTATTAAAGTCAAACATTTGTATTTATTATTACTTTACATTTAAGTTTTATTCAAGAATAACTTTAAAATTTAGTACAAACATGTGTTTTGTTCATAATTCCAATTTATAATCACTTATTGAAGAATCACGTTTTTTTTTTCATCTTCAGAGAGGATATAAAATGCCAAGATCACAAACCCTAATATTGTATATAGCCACTTTCTGTGCGTTCGAACCAAACATCTAAGACTAATTCCAACACATAAATATTCTTCCTATCATATATACAACTTATCCAGATGTCAATTGCCTACTCTCCATTGAAGTCTTTGAAAAACCAATTCATAACATGTGTTAAATATTTTATTATTCAAAAAAAAAAAATTAGGAACTATTGAATCCAATTACTTTTATTTTGATAAATTTTATCTTTTATTTTTGATAAATTTTGTCTTGTATAGTTCTATTTTTTTTTTTATAAATATGGTCATTCGTTAAATCTTTTTAGTTTATTTTTTTAGAAGATAATTTTTTACTAAAATGTCTAATATAGTTTTTGAGTAGACAATCATATGTTAAATCGTCTAATTTTATAATAGATGATATTTTGTTAGACCCTCTAGTCTTTAAGTAAATGATTATTTACTAAATCATTTAACATGTTAAATATTTAAATGTAAGTTTAAGTATCACTTTAAGTAAAAATAAAAAAAAAAAATAATATATAATAAAAAAACCTATAAATATAATATTTTAAGATTTTAGATTTTAAATTGAAAATGACTTAATATTTAGGCGTACATATGTTAAGTTTGCTTTGTTTCTTTTTTTTGGTATATATATATATATATGTTACTTTTTTTTGACACGAAATAATATTTTATGTTTTGTTTTCATTTCTTCGCTTTCCTTTTTTTTTCATGCTTTCTTCTGTTTTTTTCGTATAGACATCGGTTCTTGCTTTTATGTTACAGTATTAGAACTCTTTTGTATCTTCGATTTCTCTTTGTGTTTTTTTTATTATTATTATATATATCTCACTTCTATTTCTTCCTTTTTCTTACTTTACTACAAGACAAAGTTTATCACCTCTATATATATATCAAAATTAAAAACTTGGCATATCCTAAGATGAGTTTCACACGATAATTTACTTTATTTTTTAATATATTTTAAAAATTAGATTGAACCATTTAAAATATCGATTTAAAGATTTAATAGTTCAATTGAGATAGAAATTAATTTGACAAAATTATATTAATAATTAAAAGTATAAAAATAATCTTAAAAAAAATAAAATATCATAATTTTATGAGAAATTAAAACATAAAATTATAAGTGCTAACATTTAAAATATGTATACAAGTTTAAATAAAATACGTTATCATACTATCTTTCTAATACGTTACCATACATATAAAAGTTTAAATGAAATTCTCTTAATTTGAACGCCCTTCCACACATTGATCTAAGGGTGTATCATTATTTGTGTTTTGAAATTTTGAAATACAATTATTTGACAAATAACTAACTTCATTATGTTTTATAATTAGCCCAAAATTAAGTGCATTTATTCTTGCTATCAATCACCCTTTTTTGACTTGTCCTAAGAAATATATGGGTCTCATTAAGGTCAACTCTCTATGAAATTCATTGCACAAATAAATTATCTTTAGGGTGTATTGCACTCTCATATTCTTGGAATGTGCTTTATATTTCACTGTCTGTTTTTTAATCACTTTTAAAAAATTATACTTTTTTAATTAGTAAAGTATAACTTGTATTAGACTTCAGTCAATTTTATTTTAATATAAACCAGCCTCTTGAGAGTTGTTTGTATTTCTTAACTTAATTTGTATCTGTACTCTAACCATCGTTGACAATTATCTTTTAAATTCCTACCATTTTTTTTTTAAATCCCTACCAATTAAGAACACTGGAATGGAATAAGATTTTCAGTAAATTTTTTAAATCGATAATATTGATAATAAAATCTTTATTTTGTTTTTTACACCTTTTAATCCATGATGGGGTATTCAAAATAACTTTTCAGGTAAAAATTTCTTTGCTAAGGTCATTCATATAAAATTAAAATATTTAAGAAGTTGAAATATGTAAAAGGTAATATAAAGTTTTTTTTAATAATAAAAAATTCTAATTAATAGAAAACACCTTATATATAAAAAAAAGAAAATATCTATCCTTAGAGTAAGTTGTCACTCAACACACTTAAATTGTAATGTGAACAAGTGAATAAAGCCAATTGTATGTGACAGACACTCCTAACATAATAGTATCTTAACATCATTCATCCTTCTCTTTGAAGCTTAGCAGGCTAAACAAAAAGCCAATCTACTACATTTACAAAGCCATAAAGCATCATGTCTGCAACTGCAACTGCAACTGCAACCACCTCTGCATCTCACTTTTTCGGTATATGTTTTGAGCCTCAAATGGCTTCCCACGTCCTCCTTGATATTTTATTCTACTGCTGCTAATCCAGACAGACCATGCTATATTTTACAACCGCATAGCCATCCTTCTTGGTGACCAACACCCAACAGTTGGGTACTCCAGCAACATTCTAACCTCTTTCATCTGGATACCTACATAAATGTAGTCCTTCATAGAAACAAGCATAATTCTACAAAACAAGCCCCTACTCTTGTCTGCAACCTAACCTCCAAAATCATTCTACAATGTCTAACAATCTATCTACCTTCTCTTAAGTAATCTATAGGGTGTATACACCGTTCCGAGAATGTTCCTCGTAACCTAAATCCATCGAATTTTGCCGAGGACCAAACATCCAATTGTGTAAATGCAAATATTTCTATCTCATCAATCCTACCACCATAAAAAATAATCCTATTCTTATGAGTTCATATCGCCTTAGCTAATGCCAACCACGTCCCTTTCCACACACTATTATGTTTGTTACCCAAGCCAATAAGGTAAAAGTTACAGAAATATTTAGCAATATCATTAGTTCTTACTAACGTTAGTTGTACCTATTTATCACACTTAACCCTACAACCTCACAATTAATCAAAAAGATGCTGAATAGTTTCCACTTTTTTATTACAAAAAGGGCAAAGATTGCATGATACCTGCACCCCTCTACTCTCAAGATTAGCTCTAGATGGCAGTCAGTTTAACAATACTCTCCACTCAAACACCTTAGCAGTTGCTAATACCTTCAGATTTCAAACCTCTTTAAAACATTCATTTCACATATCACCTGGTAGCTCCTTCAAAGCCTAATAACTTGACTGAACTGTATAAGCATTTGCATTCTCCCCAGCCCAACACCACTGATCAGTCATATTTTCATTCCTAGTAACAATAGTAATGAGTTCCAATAACTACTTCTCCAAATCTTTCTCCCAATCAAACAGTTCCCTCCTTCACGGGATCTGCCATACAAAAAACCCGAGAAAGTCTAATCTCTCGACACAAGCCAAAGTCACTAACCATCCTATCTTTGAAAACTGAGATCCCATACAGTCTAGGAAACTTTTCCTTTAACTTTCCATCACTCACCCACCAATCTTCCCAAAATTTAATCCTACTCCTATTACCTACCTTCTATCTAATCCTTCGATCAAACTAGATGGATTCTTTATTTATCTCAGATTATTCCTAAATCTTTTCACCAATTCGAACTTCTTCTATTTGTCATGGAGTTTTCCATATCCCTCCAATCACCATATCCAGATTCAATTAATCCTCTCCACCCACCACCATTCTTAGCACCCAATCTCCACTTCCACTTTACAATGAGGACAACATTGAATACAAGTATATCCTTCACGCCCAATCCTCCAATCTCTATGGGTAAGTACACTTTAAGCTAACCACAGAATTTTCCTCCCCTCGGATCCCCAATCCCATAAAAAAATAATATAATCGATCTTATGGCCTTACAGATGTTTAGGGGCCTTGAAAAAAGAAAAATAAAATAGAGGCAGTGCATTAAGAACAAACTTAATCAAGAAAATCCTCCCCGCCATAGATAACAATCTTCCCTTCCACATAGAAAATCTCGAATGTATTTTGTGGATAATTGGGTTTTAGAATTCCACCTTTCGTTGATTCGCTCTAATTGTAATCCCCAGATAAGTGAACGATAACCTTATTCTACCGTAATTCAAACAATTAGAGAAGATGCTCAAATCCATATCCGATATCCCTAATGCTCCTATTTTACTCTTATGAAAATTCACTTTCAATCTGGGCACAATCTCAAAGCTGCGAAGGATCGCCTTAATAGTTAGGATACAATTTATCTTAGGTTGGCAGAAAAAAAAATAGTATCATCTGTAAATTGTAACAATTTCACCTCTACACCTTTATTCCCCACACATACTCCTTCTAAAACCCCTTTTCTAGAAGCTTCTATGACTAACCCTGCCAATCTCTTTGTCACAATTAAGAACAGGAACGGAGCAAGAGGGTTTTCTTGTCTAAGTCTCCTCGGCAGCCTAAATTCCTTAGTTGGAATACCATTAACCAACATCGAAACTAATGCAAATTTGAGGCAAGTATTGATCCATCTAATCCACCTGCATTGAAAGCCTAACCTCTTCATCATGTATTATAAAAAGTCCCACTCCATTGAGTCATAGGCATTCTCAAAGTCAACCTTTACTATCACACCCTTCAACTGTTCCTTTTTGAGAAAATCAACCATCTTATTAGCTATTAAGACACTATCTAACAATCTCCTCCCCCTAAGAAACACAGATCAATTCATATCAATTACCTTTACCAACACTTTTTTTAGTCTGTTTGCTAGTATTTTTGCAAGTATTTTATAAATGCATCCTACTAGAGAAATAGGTCTGAAGTTCCCTAACTTATAGGGTTTTCACGTAAGTTTTCACACTTAGGAATAAGTGTCATAAAAGAAGCATTACACCCACTAAGAATATAGTCAGTCTCATGAAACCAATGTAAAGCTTTTATAATGTCACCCCCTAAAATCCCCCAATTGCTCTTGATAAAATTGAAATTGAAGTCATCTGGCTCCGGACTTTTTGAGCTGCTACACTCTCTAATTACCCCTGGAATTTCATCATCTTTAAACATTGCAGAGCAAGTCATTGTCATCTTCATTAATTGTATCAAATTGTATCCCATCTAAGTTAACCCCCGATTTTGTTTGGGCTGTAAACCTATTTGCAAAATACTTAAAAACATCCTCCTTCACCGAAAGTGGTACTCACTCCATTCTCCACCATTAATAGGCAGTCCTTTGATTTTGTTATTTAAAAGCCTCCACCTCAACCTAACGCGGTAAAATTTGGAATTAGTATCTCCCTTTGCCAACCACTCCACCCTAACTTTCTGTTTCAACATTGCATTTTCTCTTCAGCCAAATTTTTCAATTCCCCTAGTAGTCCTATCCTCGTGATCCTCGTATCCTCTTGTAACACGCCATAATTATCTTTTGTACCCTCTTAATAGCAATCTGTAAGAATGGTTTGAAAACAGTTTAACAGATGCAAACATCTATGTAGTGTTCTTGGATATTTATGATGCTTCCATTTTTTTCTTGGATATTCATATTAATAAGTTAACACTTTAAATATGACACGACATAAAATATATTATTAAAAATAAAAAAATACAATATCATAAAGAAATTAGACTAAACTGATGACATAAAAATATAACAAACAGTCTCTGACCAAACTAAATAAAACACGAAACAGAGAGTTAGACACTCATTATAATTACATTTTATTTCCACGATTAATTGTAGAAGACACCCAAACTAAGTGTCACACAGGAAAAGACTTCAATACATTGCTTTGTAGCATTGCATGAGAATTTTTTCATAACTTGAAATGGGAAAGAGCTGGGATTCCATTGAGTCCCTTCTCATAAACGTGATCATTGAAGTCCTGCAATATTGTTTCCCTGTATACTGGGGGATTATCTTCTGAGACTAATTGCTTGATGGGGCCATACATTCTTGTGGATGGACAATGATCATGAGTGAAGAAGATTACAACTGATACTCTGGCCTGTCCTTGGTTTACCATCACACGGTGCTCCACACTTTTGAATCTGTCATTGGAAAGAAGCTGCAGATGTGTTGTATCATCAGATTCATTTAGCCATATACATTTTGGTTATCAGGGAATATCAAAATTTGCAAGCTTTGAGATTCAAAATTTAAGGCAGCATGGATATACCCTTTAACTGATATCATCATGTTATTCATCTTTATGTAGTGACATTGATGTGTAGAAGAATTAGATAAAACTATTTGTGTGTGACTTACCTGCAGTAGATCTCCAATGTTCACAACAAGTGCCCCAGGAATTGGAGGCACATCAATCCATTGGTTCTGGACCAAAACTTGTAGTCCACCAGTATGGTCTTGAAGCAAAAGTGTGAGGAAATCAGGATCTGTGTGGCTCTTGAGGCCCATAGTCAGTTCAGGCTCAGGGCATGATGGATAATAGTGACACAAAACTAATTGTCCCTTTGCACAATCCATGTCTTCAAGATGGTTAGGCTTAAGCCCAAGTGCTTCTGATAATAACTCAAATAAATGGCTCCCCAATACTTGACTTTGCCTTGAGAATTCCATTATTTCATCCCTGAAAATTAGATTAGCACACAAATAATGTTAATTATCCATTCTACCAAATCTTTGCTCAAATCATTGTAGTTCATAAACTCTCAAACAATACCCTGTTACTCCAAGTAATATATGTATACTCACTCAAGTAAAAAAATTATAAGCTGCAGCACAGTGCTTACTATCAGTAATGGAAAATTGTCAAATTGCAGAAATAGAACTTTTTCTTTCACACATCTTCAAGCGATTCTAGATGACAAAAGCAGGAACAAACTTTCAACGAATCAAGTCCTAGTCATCACCTTTTCATATACTAACCATTACTGCAATTTATGCCTTACATAGTCTTTGTCCATAATTTGCAAAGAATCATGGAGACTCAATCAGAAGATCAAATCAAAAGAATCGTTGACATGTCAAAATCAAATGAACCAAAAGGTGTAATATAAAAATTAAAGGAGATTTCTAAGTAAAAAGTAACAATAATCATGGTATCAAATCAAATAATATCCATAGGGTCAGATGATGTCATTTTCATACATATGTAGTGTTACATTGGCATTGTAACAACACATAGGGAAGTTGTGGACAGTGCAGTAATAAAATGCATTTAGCAACTTCTTGTTTTCAGATCACAGTACAAAATCTGCTACTTTCTTTTCATTAGATTAAAAATGTTCTATATTGAAGAATTTGTGTATGAAGCTTGACCAAAATTTACCTACAAACAGGAGGCAATTCTTGAGGATCAAGAGGTTCAGGTGCTACAGTGCAATTCAGAGTGTCCCTCCAGTTGGCATACTTAGACTGATACAAATCAAAGTTGGTCCAATATTTCACCTTTTTCTTCGTCTCCCTAGTGTAGTACTCACTCTTCACCTTTTGTGGAAGCTCGTGGAACTCACGCGCCGCCGCCAGCATGTCCTCCAATAGCTTCACTGGCACGCCGTGATTCACCACCTGGAAAAAACCCACCTCCTCCGCCGCCTGCCGTATTCCGTCGATCACGCCGGAGCGATCGCCGGCGACGTCTTTGAGGTCAATGACGGGAATTTTGAAGTGGACATGGCTCCGATCGCCGGAGGCGGCGAGTTCTTCCGGCGGCATTACAAAAATCCGAGGGACTTTGGTGATTCCGGCGTCGACGAGACCCTTAACGCCGCCTCCGGATTCTACGAAGGCTTTCAGTTCCTGCAAACGGTCGAAGGATGTTGGAGTTGAAGTTCCGGCGCCGGCGAGACTCATCGTGGCTGTTATTTTCCGGTGATATGTGAAAGAGAAGACAAAATAGTTGCTTTGTTTGAGTTAGTTCCGTTTACATTATATAATAATAACAATAATAATAATAATAATAATAATAATAATAATAATAATAATAATAATAATAATAATAATAATAATAATATTATTATATTTTTTTGTTCGAAAATATCATCAATCATAGTGTCTATTTGTGGCCAACGTTACAGAATGCGTGCCAAGGACATATAATCAGTGCGTTGTGGATATTTCAATTTCACTTCAAAGTTGAACTTTAAAAATTTATTACAAATTTTAAATAAACATAAATTTTATTTTTAATTAAAATAACCAAGTATATTAACATAGTTTAATAGAAATTAAATTAATCCAACACACCCTACATACCACTGGCTAAAAAGAATTACTTTTGCTTTCGAGAAAAATGTTATTTATGCATCACCATTAATCCCTTTATCACAAAAAAAAAAAAAAAAAAAAAAAAAAAAAAAAAAACAGAAAAACAAAACTGTTAAGATAGAATTGATATAATTTTAACTTTTTTTAAATACATTATTTATTAGATATAAACTGTTAAGAGTAAATGACTCTTTGAGATTTATTTAATATTCAATGACTTCATTAATAATTAAAATTACAAAATATGAGTTTTACATCAATTGACGAATATATTTGTTAAAAAAAATATGAAAAATAGAGAAAAGGTTAAAGATTCCCCCTAAAAAGTAAAAAGACAAGATGTCTGAGAAAAGAAAATAATTGTACGAAAAATTGAAGATTTTCTGTAACAAGATAAAAAGTACATGCATGACAAAGGGATTAGATTTGAAAATAAAATCCTAAATTCCATAATTAAGCAAAAATTTAATGTCCGTTCAAAGTTTGATTGTATAAAGAGAGAGAAAAGAAGTAAATAGGACATGTTTCACTTTAGATACTTTTTTCTAACTCCATTTTCTTGTAACATTTATTTTTTATATGTTAAAATCAAGACTTTGAATTTTTGAATTATAACTTAACTTTTTTTTTTATATATATCCATTATTACATCATTTTAATTACGTCTTGAATTACAATTTTTCGAGTTTTTTTTGCGTTACCATGGTAAGTGATACTAGAGTCAATTGCTAAAACTTTTTACTGAATTGTATACATGGTTTTTTACTGAATTGTATTCTTTAATATTCTTGATTTCTTTATTTCTTATGGAGCTTATAAATTTAAATGAATTTTCATTACAACTAATTCCTAATTCGGAAACGTAAATGGATAAATTTGTGTTAGGAACAACGTTCCTAAAATAATTTCTTCAGTGATATCTTTAGTTAGGAAGAAATCATTATTGTAACATTTTCCATTATTACATATTCTTGCATTTGTTAATTTATATTATACTTTTAAGTTTGAATTATTAGCTGTAAACAGCTTCTGTAATGTTTTTTCATAATACTATGTAGGAATTAGGCCTTCTTGTATACAATTTAAATCTGTGCCGGAATCTATTAAAATTATAAATTTCTTAGGAAAAGATTTACCTAGTATGTGCTGAAATTCCTACTACCTTTTGGCATAGGAATGCATTTGTAATAGAACTACCAAATGAAAAAGAGTTTTCGGAAAGACATATTCCTACCAAGGCAAAACCCGTTCAAACGAAAAAAAGAGACATTAGATTATGCAAAAAGGAAATAAAAGGATTTTAATACACAAAAAATAAACTACCTCGCAAATCTTTAAGGAGTTGTTGCTATCTTTAAGGAGTTGTTGCAACTTTCATTGTTAATGATGCAGACTTAAAATTTGACTAGAGTAATTTTACGAGGAACAATAGCAATTTATAGAATTGAAATAGAATTCGTCTCAAAGTGACAACAACTTTTCCACTCAATAAATGGTGGAGCGGTGATCAATTTATCCAAAACGCCTCACACTTATATGAGATTGTAGAAATGCTTCATCAATGAACACAACACAGGAAAAAAGAAACAATTTTCAGAGAGAATACTACCAATTTTTCTTGCGTCCTCCTTCTCCCTTCCTCTACTCCTTAACTAACTGATCCTTTGCCTCCTTTCTTTCTTAAATCCCCTGCCGAGTGTCCTTCTCCTTTAACTGAATTTCTACCTTTGCTGATACCATTACCTCCTCCATTGAGTATAACCTTGTCCTCAAGGTTGAATGTTGGATATTGGCTTTGTATGTCTGCATAACGTTCCCAGATAGCTTCATCAGGAGTCAGACACTTCCAATCAATGAGGACTTCTTCTTGCCATTTGTCATTCTTCTTGATTATGCGATTACTGAGAACTACCTGCGGTTGTAACAAATGACCCTTGTCATTCAATAACAAAGGCTTAGGTACACAAGCAGGTTGGGGATGCCCTTCGCATTTTTTCAGTACTAACACATGAAACACTTGATGGATTTAAGCTGTTGGAGGTAGTTATAATTTGTATGCTACTGGACCAGTGTGTGTCACAATTGCAAATAAGCCAAAATAACGCATCGACAACTTCTGGTTTTGAATTAACCTCATTGAGTGTTGTCTATAAGGTTTCAATTTCACATAGACAAATTCTCCCACCTTGTATTCTACATCTCTTCTGTTATGATTAGCTTGAGCTTTCATTCTCATTTGGGCATTCACCATATTAGCTTTTAAAAATTCTAGTAATGCATCTCTGGATTATAGTTGTTCTTGTATAGCAGGTGTCTCCTACTTGAACATCATAACGAAGTAAAAGAGGTGGGTCTCTACAAAAAAACAACTTTATAGGGAGACATGTCAATAGCAGAGTGAAAAGAAGTATTGTAAAAACATGTATAGTTCCTGCTTTATATTCAATTGAAAAAACATAGACCAATAGCTTAGCCAACCATGCTTGTTGTTCTGGTGTTTGGATAACCTGTGCTTGGAGCTCTTTCAAACTTTTGTTATTAGTTCTTATGGTAAATTTTTGGCCCAATAAGTAATGACGAAATTTGGTTACAACGGCCTCTATAACATGTATTTCCCTAGCATAAATGAATTGTTGTTGAGATCTGGTAGATAGATTTTTTGAGAAATAAGCAATAGGATAACCATGTTGGCTGAGAATGATACAAATACCTAAACCCTATGCATCATTTTATAGTATAAATGGTTGTGAGAAATCAAGAAATGTTAAGACAGGTGCCTGCGCCAGAGCCTAAACAATGAAAAATAAGAAAAAAAAATAAAAAAAGAAACCCTAAACGATGAAATTTTAGAATTTTCGGATATAAACTCAGTTATCTGCATATCATTTAAAAAACAAAGACTTAAACTTAATTAAAGCTATAATACCTCATGTCCAATGATTGTAACTATCTCCCCATCACTTTCGAAATACTCAAACAAACCATCAAAAAGTATTATCTTGCCACCAGCCACAGAGTGAGCATTAAGCTTACTATCCTTCACAACCAAAACTTTCCAATCTAATTTTGATCCATGTAAATGCCTCGTAACAATGCCAATTATATCTTTATCTATCTTTTGCACCCTCCTCTTATCCTCCTGTATTATTTTGTCTTTATAACAATTTTTCATATCTTCAAATTCGTCTTTTCTTATCATGTTTTCTGCTGCCACCAGAATCCTTTATGTTCTATTGGTGTAAGGAAACATTTCCGCTTTAGTAAACTCAAAATAAGAGACGGTTAAAACTCCATAATACATGAAAACCTACGTAGTTTTTCGAAACTAAGGCCCTCTTGGCAGATCTTGTACATGTTTAGCAGGACGAATTCCCCTATTAGGCTGACATTTAGCACCTAAGTTACGAAAATGATCACGCACGATCCTTCTGTACCATCCCATTCTTACTTACGAAAAAAAAAACAAGAAGTTTTAATGCAAAACATGGTTTCAATAATGAGATAGCATTAGTAGAAAAATAGTATCCGAAGTTGGTACTGGAAACCCCTTAACGTCAGTTTCAGAATCGATGTCGACCAAGGCGACGTTGAATGTTTTCAAACACCACGTCGGTTACCAAAACGTCATATTGTTAGCTTCCACATCAGTTTAAACCAAACACCAACGTCATGAACCTATTTTAAAAAGTAAAATATTGAAGAGAAAGTTTACCACATTTGTGGAAAATATTGTGGTTATAACTGATAATTTAAATACTTTTACCTGATTAAATTTTAAGATTATAAATTTGTTCTTGTAATTAAAATTAATTTAAAAGGAAAATATAATTAATTTTTTAATTGATGAATTATAATATTATAAGTAATATTATTTCCTTTGACAAAATAAATTAAAAAAGAATTTAGGAAAACAAAAAATATTAATATAAGAAAAGTATTTTATCATATGCTACTCTTTTATTTATTGTATCTATTTTTCAAAAAAAATATATAAAATAATAAATTTATTGATTATAATAAATAAATACAATCTTTTTATCCTTTTTTATTTCTACGTCACAACAAATACACAAATGTAAATGAATTAAGGACTAAATTAAAAATGGGAGCATAAGTAATAATAGAATAGTGAACATTAAACTAAATTTTAAAAACTAATAATCTATTTAAAAAATTTAACAACTAAAAATAAATATATGACGTATTTGTTAAAATCATATTTTTCATTAGATATAATAAAAATTACTATTATTTTCACATTTTACTTTTTCTGACAATCACATATGCAAACAATGTACAGCCTTAGCTTTCTGTTCTGGATCTTTGACGCAGTTTAATATCAATGTGTTGTTTTTAATAATTTGATGGAATTCCCATTCATTCTTAACTTATAAAATAAATATGAAAATATAAAAAAAATATTCTAATTATATTACTTGTTAAATTACAATAATATCCACGAACCAAAACATTTTTACTTGAAAATTAACAAAATAAAAAATTAATATAATATGAAATTATATGAAAGTAAGACAAGAAAATACAAATGACTAAATATTTCTAATAAAATATAATTGATAACATTTTATTTCAAATTTTAAATATCAATAAATATAAATTTCAATTTTGAAATTAAATTTTAAAATTACCAAAAAAGTATGTTCAATACCAATTACACCAGTTACATGAAATAAACACTACTGAAAAATTTCATATACTTTGTGAGATTTTTAAAATATATTCTGTGAGACTTTACAAAATTTATTAAGAAATTCTAAGAAATTCATTTTTTTATGAATTTTATAGAGAATTCACTAAAAGGTCGTATAAAATTTAACAATTGTAGTAAAAAAAAATAGTGTGGTTTTTCTTACTTGTAAATGAAAATGAAAGATGTGTGTCTAATTAGAATTTTGGTTATTTTAATTAAGGTTTTAGGACTCTAAAATACTTATATTTTAGTTCTTATTTAATTTTAGGTTTAATTTAACCTAATAAAATCATCTTAAATAACCATTTATGATTAATTTAATCTTATAAAATTATATTACAAAATTAGAACTATTTTAATTATATGTTTTTTAATGTTGAAAAAAAGTTAATATAGAGTTATTTTTCAAAGTAAAAAAAGATAAAAAAAAAAAAAAAAAACTCTTCTTCTAAAAACACAGCGGACAATAATAAGAAGCCTCTTTAACCATCAAAATCCATGTCAACTTCATCTCTAACCGTATTACCCAATTTTAAATGCAAGGATTAATAAAAAATATTGCAAACATGGATAAAAAAAATGTGGCAAGGACAAAAATAAACATTTTTTATTGTTGCAACTAGAAGATAGAAATAGTATAATTATAGAGAGAAAAAAAGAGTATTTTAATCTTAAAAATTTCTCCTCTCTCATTTTTTTCCACGCTACCAAAAATTAGGATGACGGAAAAGAAAAACAATATATTATGTTTTCTATTAGTTTATTTAAAGAGTAAAATTTAATTGACATGTTATTTATAGAAAAAAAATCATCAATCAATTAAAAATAATCTTTTATAATAATTTATTATTAATGAGTAAGATGATAAAGTGACTTAGATTTGGTGAGTTTACCTCTCTATAGTTAAAATTTGGTAGGTTGAGATTATATTTTTAATCAATCAATTTTTTTCTATCTATTGTTCCATTTTTTATATAAAAATTAATTTAAAATATTATTTTTATTATACAATATGAAAAAGGTAAATATGTAATAATATTATAGTTTAAATTTTTTACAAATTAACTTTTAATTATTAATTATAATAAAGCACTTTAACATTTATAAATTAAGTTTTGATTGTTAATTATTCATGTAAAAATATTTAATTTTTTTAATTTATTAAATTAGAGATATTAATTAATTAAATATTTAATATATATATATATATATATATATATATATATTAAAATAAAAATAAAATTGTATAAAGAATAAAATTTGAAAAAGGCAGACATGTTAGCTTGTAGTCCGTCTTACGATAAGGCGAGTTAATATTTCTACTTTCCTAATGGCAAATTAAAGTAACCTATTTTGTCATCCTATTTATGATAAAAATATTATTAAATATATAAATATATTTCTTTCTAATTCACTCATAGCAAACTTTATATTTATGTTTTTGTAGATATATAATTCAAATTCAATACTGGTATATATGTACTGAATTTTAAGTTTTGAATTATTTATTAAAAATACAAATATATTCTATTAGTACAAGATATTTTAAATTTCATACACATTTTGATTTTTTTTTATTCCAATTAGTTCAATCAAACACATCTTAAATATTTTCTTTTTTGAACATATAAAATATAAATTCAAGACATAGATTTTGATATAAAACACTATTTTAAGGAATAAAAAACAATAAATGGAATATCCAACTTCTCAATAAAATCTTACCATTTTTGTTATAGAAAATTTCAATTTTAATTCATCTTAATTGACTCTTAAGATTTGTTTTTATAAATAAAAATTTTAAACCTTTTTTGTCCCAAAAGTATCTTCCTTTTAAATTACTTTTGTTTCAATTGAGGTTGAAAACTAAGTATAAATACATATGTAAAAAGAAAATTCCAATCTTCACTCACCACATTATAAGAAATTAATTCATTTTATTACATTCTTCTACTATTATCTAAACTTTCATTTTATCTAAATTAATTATTAAAATTGACTATGTACATGAAAACCTACTAGGTTTGACCTAGGAATACATGGTTGAGATAGTCTGCACTTGGTCCTAAAACTTCAAACCTTGTTACTACTACGGTAAAGAAAATGTCCTGAAATTAAAATTTTCTTCAAATTCAATCTTGCGTTTGATCAAAATTAGAGAGAGCTCCAACTCCAACCATTCATTCATTAGGGTTACATTCAAATAATCTCACAACTGAGAATAATATACACACCAATATTTTTTCATAATAATGTTCTATCTATAGAACTTGATGCAGCTTTTTCAAAATTCACTAGGTAATGAAAAAGCACACAAATCAAACTCCAAAGGAAATAAGAGCATCTTCTTCACAACCTAAAAGGCTGCAATGGTGTATTCCCATCAAGGCCTTTCTCATCAAAGTAATGTGCCATGACATCTTTCACAGTAGTGTCCCTATAGATTGGAGGGTTTTCTTCTGATAACAATTCCTTTATTGGACCTACAACCTTGGATGTACCATGTGGTGCTGTGTTTATAAAGAAGCTTGCTATTGAAATTCTGGGGCCTCTATGCCTCGCTAAGACCCGGTGATAAACACTCATGAACATACCATTTGTTATGAGCTGCACCATTCAAAAGGAGATTCATAAGAATAAGCAAAAACAATGGATGATGCTAAGAGAATGAATAAATCACAGTGCTATGATGAAAGTAACAAACAGAAGATAAAGTTTATCTATGAAGAGGTATGATCTCATTGTTTTTTCATTATGACATGGTTTCCTTTTTCTTGCATTTTTCTGTTGAACTTTGTAGGTTATGGATTGACAAAACTATATACATTAAATTTTCTCATTGTGCAAGTCTTTTATCAATTTTTGTTGGTTCAAATAAAACAATCACAAGTATGAATATCACAAGAGAGTAGAGAAATGTGTTTATAAAGTACTTACCTGTAGAAAATCCCCAACGTTTACAACAAGAGATCCATGCACTGGATCAACATCAACCCATTGATTCTCATGAAGAACTTGAAGACCACCCATCTGATCTTGTAGAAGAATTGTCATGAAGTCACTATCAGTGTGCTTAGATGTGCCAAGAGTTAATTCAGGTTCAGGGCAGGCAGGGTAGTAGTGACACAGAAGAAATTGTCCATCAGCAGAGTCCAATTCTTTAAGATAAGAAGGATTAAGGCCAAGTGCTTCTGAGAATAGCTCAAAGATTGTATGCCCCAACATCCTTACTTTCTTTGAGTATTCAATCACAATGTCTCTACAAATACATGATCCAATTTGATATATTCAACAAGTCAAAAAGTAAGTTCACTCTTGATTTGAATTAATTAAAGTTTTCATAACCTTAACTAATGTTAAATCAATAGTATGACACAAATATTAATGTCATGTAATGTTGTTACCTGCATACTATTGGTATTTCTTCTGGATTGGGAGGATCAGGAGTTAGAAAAAGTGAAATTGTGTCCCTCCAGTTAGCACCCTTGCCTCTGAAAGGGTTCACATTGGAGAAGTATCTGACTTTCTTGTTGCTATCTCTGGAGTAAAAAGTTTTCCTTACCTCAGAATCTTGTTCATGAAACCTACGGATTCCACATATCATCTCATGCAAGACCTCAACACCTATACCATGATTGATCACCTGAAAAAATCCCCACTTCTTGCATGCACTTCGAATCTTGTCAACTGCTTCAGAACGTAGGGATGAGTTTGTGTCTATGTCTTGGAGATCTATGATGGGGACACTCAACTTTGAGTCCCCTTTTGAGATCTCATTGATGTCTAAATTTTCATGATGGAACATGCGTGGAATCTTTGTTATGCCAGAGTCTAATAGGCCTTTCACACCTAGTTTTGTATCATCAAAAGCTTTCACTTCAGCTGTCCTATCATAAGGAATATTGTTACTTGCCTCTGACTCTGAGTTCTTGGTGTTTTTCACCACCATATTGGAAAACTAGCTGAAAAGCCAAGTTCTGTGCACAAAATCTGAAAATAACAATGCTATAACTCCCTTGAAAAGATATGCAAAGAGGACATAGAATGGCTGGTAGTGTTGAAAACCACTATGCTTGTTTGAATAATTTATTACTGCTTACGTTTAGTGATAGAAATATATAGTGTTTCCATCACCCACTTGACTGAGACAACCAACTTGTTTAATCAAAGATTCTAACAAAAACTATAGAAGTCCAAATAAAGATGTGTATTTGATGAATTAGAGTTGCTTAAAACAAAGATGCTGACGCTCCAAGAGATGATTTCTGTTCAGATGGTTCAATCAAAGACATCACTGGAGACAAGAGTACAAAAGAGATGTGTTGGTTCAAAAATAAGCAATCTTGCTGAATCCAATTTGCATGAATGAAATGTTTGATCTGAATTATTTTAATAGTACATATTATAAGCTCACAAGATTCATTATTCAGTAGTTTAATGGGTGGTCTTTACTTCTGATATGGTGAAGATTTACTGATTTAATTTTTGGTTCATTTTTTAAGCTTAACTAAGATGGGAGCACTTCGGTGGAATGACGTTGTGAATGAACATGAAGGATGGAGACTGTTCAGCTGCATTTGGTTGCACGCAGGAATTGTTCATTTGGCAGCAAACATGCTTAGTCTGGTCTTCATTGGCATTCGCCTTGAACAACAATTTGGGTTTGGTATGTTTTTCTTTTTTCCAGGTTATAATAGTATGAATTACACACAATTTTATACCTTTAGACATGGCCACTCATTTGGAAGTGTTCATTTTGTTCTGTGTTCTTCAAATTTTACCTTCCAATGGTTATGGCCTCACATTTGTGAAAACATTGGCAGTGAGGATAGGAATCATTTACTTATGTTCTGGATTCGGCGGGAGTGTACTATCTTCTCTATTCATTAGAAACAACATATGTGTTGGTGCTCCTGGTGCTCTTTTTGGACTTCTTGGAGCAATGCTTTCAGAACTTATCACCAACTGGAGTATTATACCAATAAGGTGAGTATAGAGTCATCACTTTCAATCCTTTTTTTTTTTTCATTCAGTACGCTTGTTATGCATCATCATGAATCTTGATAGGTTAATTTTTTGTACCCTCTTCAAAACTGAATTCATGAATATCCCTTTTGGTTCTGTTCTTCTGAGCATTTTATTTTTCTTTCCATCAGTTAGGTTTATTGACTTGCACATATGGGAAGTACTTGGATAGTATATTTAACTGGACATTTGTAAGTTCCTAACCCTCTCTCTGCATTTTGCAGGCAGCTGCTTTGTTCACACTAACTAAATCTATTATTATTTTGCTGCATGAGAATTCTATTAACTAAATCTTAATTTGATCTTTAGAGATGTCAGTTCTTTATGCCTGTTAGGAAATGGAAAACTGGTTGTGTTTGCACAATCCACTCCATATCAACCAATACTGATTCTGTTATCTGCTTTGCTTTGAGTATTTTAGTCTTTCTCATTGCATTTCTATTGTTAGCAATGTATATGTTCTCTAATCATTGAATTTATTTGTTGAATGATAGGTTAACTATTGCTCTGGTGATGCTATTCCGCGGTGAGAGTGGATATGATCACTGCCATTGGTGTCACTATCTAACTTGTGTTCCAACTTCTAAATGGAAATGCGATGACAATTAAACAAAAGGGCATGAGTTACCCCTCCTTATATTTGTAGCTATAGCTCTTCAAATTAAGTTGTTATTTTTTTTTCTTGGTTATTTTCTGTCAAAAATAAGTTACTGATTTGACAATCGGTTTATTTGTATTATAAATATATAAAGAAATTTATTTGTATATAAAATTCATTGATCACTTTGCATTCATATTCTGCTGGCTTTTCTGTTGTTTAGTTCTTTCTGACTCTAAATTTATCCCTTCCCTCTAATCTTTATAATCACTAGAATAGAATGTGCAGTCTATTTCAATGTTAGTTTGAATAATAGGATTAAATTCTGGCTGTACATTTGATTCTGTTTCACCTTGATAATTTAAGCATAAGAATTCAGAGACAAGGTTCAAAACTGTCTTCGAGATACCATTACCAGGAGAGGGTCATCACTTAAACTTCACGTTCACACTAGAACCCATTCTTAGTAATTGCAGCACTCCCTTGCCTTAAAATGGCCCTCTGAATCTTAATAGCATGTTGCATCCCAGTTCTCAAGTTGTCAAAATTATTCAAAGAGAGCGCACCATATGCCACATCAGCATGTTGAATAACTTCCAAATTGTATTGTACAATTTGCTTATGAAAACTTCCAAATTCGCATATTGTTTAAATTCATTAACAAATTTGACTATTATGTAATCTGAGAATAATATACTCAGAAGTCTATTGTATTATTATCATAATTATCATGAACAGGAATTAGAAACTTCTTTGCTCTTGTGCAATACAAATACTTAAGGGGTGAATTAACCTGATGTTGTTTATTTAGAATACGATACTGAAATATCACAGTCTAAGGCACAAGTTAACTGTGATAAAATGCACACTAAAGCCAAAGGTGCTCCTAGAGAACCAAAGTTGCTCCAATCTAATTCTCAACAACTGCACAACCTAAAGCTGTGCAAGGAGTAGTTTCCATCAAGGCCTTTTGTAAAATAATGCGCTTTAACCTCTTCTATGGTAGTGTCCCTATAGATTGGTGGATTGTCTTCTGATAACAACTCTTTTATTGGACCAACAACCTTTGATGAATTCTGTGGAAATGAGCTTGTAAAGAAGGTTGCTACTGAAATTCTGGGGCCTATATCCCTTGATAAGACCCGATGATACACACTCACGAACATGTCATTTGTTAAAAGCTGCATCAACAAGGAGATTGATAAAATATAATCATCCGAGTTGTTTATGTCAAAGATTTTAACTTTGATAAATCTTGAGATATTGGTGTCACTCAAATTAAAGAAAAGATGAAAGAAAAATAGTTAAAATGGTTTGAACACATACAAAGATGGCCACTAGAAACATCAGGGGAAACCAAGAAAGGCATACATGTGTTTACAGCTCTTACCTGCAGAAGATCCCCAATGTTTACAACAAGAGCTCCATGCACTGGATGAACATCAACCCATTGATTCTCATGAAGAACTTGAAGACCACCAATCTGGTCTTGCAGAAGAATTGTCATGAAGCTAATATCAGTGTGCTTTGAAGTACCCATAGTTAATTCAGGTTCAGGGCATGGTGGATAGTAGTGACACAGATGAAATTCTCCTTCAACAGAGTCCAATTCATTAAGGTAAGAAGGAGGAAGGCCAAGAGCCTCTGAGAATAGCTCAAAGATTGTTGAGCCTAATGCCCTTACTTTCTCTGAATATTCAATCACAATATCTCTGCAAATACATGATTATTTCATCATAGACAATTGAAAGAAGTCTACATTTGATAGTGTACACAAGTGAATTGTACAAGTGACTTGGCTTATATGTGATGTAATTCATATGAAGTTTGAACAAAATAATTCTTGATTGTTACAAACATAGCACCTACTTCACAAAAGTGATGTTTTTGATCATTAACAAAAACAGAAAAGTTTTCCTGCAAACCAAGCCCATGACTGTTTTGCTATATACAACTCTTCTAAATTAAGTCTCTATTTCAAAAAGAAAAATATAAATCTCAATCACTGATGAGATAATCAACAATTGATATTATCATGGGAAATAAAGTCAAAATTAGTATTAATTAATTACCTGCACACTGATGGTATTTCTTCTGGATTAGGAGGGTCAGGAGTAGAAAAAAATGCAATTGAGTCCCTCCAGTTAGCAGCAGGATCTCTAAAAAGGCTTTCATTGGAGAAATATCTAACTTTCTTAGTCCGATCCCTTGAGTAAAAGGTTTTCCTCACCTCAGCATCTTGTTCATGAAACCTTCGGATTCCACATATCATCTCATCCAAAACCTCAACACCAATACCATGATTCACTACCTGGAAAAATCCCCACTCCTTGCAAGCCCTTCTAATCTTGCCAAGTGCTTCTACGCGCAGGGATGAGTTTGTGTCGATGTCTTTAAGGTCTATGATGGGGACAACAAACTTTGAGTCATTTGGTGTGGTTTCAGTGTGGTCCTCCACCTTGGTATGATGGAACATGCGTGGGATCTTTGTGACCCCAGACTCTATCAGCCCTTTAACCCCAAGTTTTGTTTCATCAAAGGCTTTGACTTCAGCTATTCTATCATAAGTGGAATCCTTACTACCCTCAGACTCTAACTGATTTGTGCTTGTGGTGGCCATACTAAGAAACTGGCAGAAAATACAAGTTTTTTCTGTGGTACAAATATGAAATAACTTTACTTTTATCTTGGAAATATATAGTATTAGATGAAGGGGATAATGATAGTCATCACTGTGGAACAAGTGGACACGTCTTCTTTTCTAGTGAACTAGAGAACCCTATTTTGATGCCTAAAAAATGGTTTTGTTAGCACATGACTATTTTGGTAGCTCGTGTGTTGTCATTGTAAATGGTAATCTAATAAAGTGCTGAAAATATCTTTGATCTTCGTCATTATGATGTTACACACTGGATGGTTAAAATAGAGAAAGGCATCAAGGTTGCTGGTAGTTTTAAAGTAGCTATCAAACTCAAAAGGGAATTAGTAGTATTGTATTTTCCAACTGTTATATGGTAGAGAATGTTTAAAGGGATAAAAGAGAAAAATGTAAGAGTAACCAAAATGATAATGTTAATATAAAAGTTTGGTTGCATAAGAAAAGACAAGATGTGAAATGATTCTAGAGGAGATATTATTGTGACACTTACGAGGATATATGATAAAAAATTGATTAAGGTTGTTTCTACGCATACAGGGAAAGCCAGTAGAAGCACCATTGAGGAGAGTAGATTACATAGTTTTCGCTTGTTTGAGATGGAGAGAAGAAAACTAAGAAAAACTATGGAGAAAATTGTTTAGAGGAGTCCAAATATTTGTGAAGATGTGGTCCTGAAAATATTTTTAAACCAAAAGAAGATGTGAAAGAGGTCACTGCACATGTTACAAACCCATTTAGGATGACCTCAATCTATAACAATCATTTCTAGCAATTTGGTTTTTAACTGAGCTAATGAATCGTGTGATTTGTGTGTGTAGCCCACAAAAGGCTTTTATTGTTGTTGCATCGTGTTCTGTGAAATGTTTCCAATTTATCGCTTTAAATCAGTAGGATATACATGATCGCGATGATTTGTGTAAACATAGATCTCAGATGGACCATGTTGAATGGGTCAGATAGATGATACAGAAAATTGGCTTCATTGCTGCATACGTATAGTTATGTTTTTTCAATTTCTACTTCTTTACCACCTCTTGGAGCTAAGGTTATTGCTAAATCGAATACAGTGCTATGATTTTCAAAGTTTACTTTGACTTGGATTTAAAAATAGTAAACGTCATCAAAATATACTTTTCCAAATAACCAATGCTTAGTTGTTCGAGTATTCAGAAATTTGTCTTCCATCTCAATAACACCAATGCTTAACAGTGAATAAAATAGCTTATTATCATACCACTACTTTCTCTTTCGTCTCCTTTCCATCCATTTTCTTTTATCTCTTTTTCTTCCATTCAAACACCCCAGAAATGGAATGTAGAATCTTTCAATGCAACTTTGGCATAATGGCTATTCTCGGTTCTGGAGTGATAGGAAGTTAAATCAAAGTGTCACAATTTCAAATATCGAACACGAAACATAAGAATGGGTGTGCAAGACTTAACAAAGATAAATGCAGACTAAAGGCGTCTCAATGAGAATCGTGAGGGCACCATTCAATACGTGCTTTCACAACCTTAAAGGCTGCAAGTAGGAGTTCCCATTATGGCCTCTTGCATAATAATTTGTCACGATTTCTTTCATAGTAACATCCCTGTAGACAGGTGGGTTTTCTTCTGATAACAATTCCTTTATTGGACCATAAAGCTTCGATGCGCTCTCAGATATGGTAAAATTCATGAAGAAGGTTGCTACCGAAATTCGAGGGCCTATATTCTTGGACAGGACCCGGTGATAAACACTGACGAACCTGTCATTTGTCATAAGCTGCACCAAGAAAAGAAAATCTACAATTATACCTTAAGTCTCAAATATTTCAGTTCAATTTAACATGAACAATAAGACAATTGAAAAGTAAGAACAAAGATAAACCAAAGGTCTGTGAAGATATGTTGTTATAAACAAATCTGTGGTGTATACAGGTGTTACTGCGACAAAGGAGATGCTAATAACACATTATTTAATTTATTCTTTTAAACACACTTCTTTTTATAATTAAAACTCATTAAAAATAAGACATTTGGCTAGTCTTACTTCTAATTTACCACTCTTACTCATAATTTATAGTTTCTACTAAATCTTAATCAATGACAGGTAAAACTAGTACAATCCTTTTAAATACCACTATAACAAACTTATTTTAACTGGTGTGAGATCTGTTTAGTTTAGTGTTTTATATCAAGACTAAAAAACTGTTAGAAGTTACCTGTAGGATATCTCCAATGTTTATCACAAGAGCTCCATGCACAGGAGGAACATTAACCCATTGATTCTCATGAAGAACTTGAAGGCCACCTATCTGGTCTTGCAGAAGTATGGTCATGAAGTCACAGTCAGTGTGCTTTGTAACACCCATAGTCAATTCAGGTTCAGGGCATGGCGGATAGTATTGACCCAAAATGTAAAGCGCCTCAGCACAGTCCATTTCATTGAAGTAAGAAGGTTTAAGGCCAAGAGCCTCTGACACTAGCTCAAAGATTGTCATGCCCAACTCCCTCACTTTCTGGGTATATTCAGTCACAATATCTCTACAAATACAAGACCATTTCATCAAAGATAGAATTTTGATAGATTCCCTTGATCAAGTGCCATGTGACAAACCATGTTACAAAAACTAAAAACATTACTTATTTTGAACACTTTTTTCTCTAACCTTACAAACTCTTGGAGATGAAGAAGAATTACCTGCAGACATGGGGCATTTCAGCAGTGTTGGGAAGGTGAGGATTTGCCACAAACGAAATGGTGTCTCTCCAATGAGCAGCCATGTCACTGAACAGTTTCCCATTGGAAAAATACCTCACTTTCTTCTCCTTGTCGCGACAATAAAACCGTTTCCTCTCCTCAGCCTCTTGCTCATGAAACCGGCGAATCCCATCCAACATCTCCTCCAAAACCTCCAGGCCAATCCCGTGATTCACCACCTGAAAGAACCCCCACTCGCGGCACGCGCTCCGAACCCGGTCAAACACCTCCACGCGCCGCGCAGAGTCGGTGGCGATGTCGCGGAGGTCCACGACTGGGATGTCGAGCGAGGAGTCGGTGGGTGACGTGTCGGTGGGGTCCAGGCTGACGTGGAAAAGAGGTGGGACTTTTGTGACCCCCGATTCTAGGATACCTCTGACGCCGGTTTTCGACTCGTCGAATGATATAACCTCGGACATTCTGTTTGGAGAGTGCGTGTGGCACACGCGCGGTGACGGTTTGGGATTATGCATGGTTGGATTTGGAGAGTGGAGTTCGGGAAGATGGAGAAGACGAAGTGGACATGGAGAGAAAGATATCATAGCTTTAATGATTCTTCATATGTGGTTTATTTTGGTTTTTGAAGCACAGAATCATCTTGAACAAATAAAAAATATTTAAAGCAGATTCAACTTGCACATGGTTCTACTACACTAATTATCTGTGTTTTTTATTCATGCAGTCTTACAACAACTACAAAGTGTGGTGTGCGTGGTTTTATATTTTAATGGCAGCATGGAAAAGATATAAAAAGAAAAAGGCACATGCAAAAACATCTTCATAACTCTGTAATTCAGGTTCATTAGGTTTTGACAGTGCTTCGTTTTCTCATCCTTTTCATTTGAATTACTAAAGTTTTCTTTCCTCAAGAACCCTAAACCTCATTTATGTATCTCTATATTTCTATGATAATAGGTGTAAGATCTGGAATATGTATGTAACTATTAGACCTTTAATATTGTAGGCTTTTTTATTTAAGTCTCCATGTGCCTAGTTCTATCATTATATCACATCTCTATTTCTGAATATTTTCTTCTTTCAATCTCATACATAATTTATACATAAATTCTTCATTTTCATCACCAACGAAGATACATAAATTCTTCATCATTTTCATAACCAGTGAAGATACATATCTTTCCTTTTCTCTTTGGATTTATATGTAAATGTCAAACACTTCAACACTTTCAAATGTGGGTGGGAAGGGTATTTTTCAAACCGCATTTTCTTTAAAGAGTCTTACTATTTAAAGAAATGATGGTGATATATTTACCAAGTAACACAGTGCGAACAATCTTTTCTCAGAATGTTTTAAACAACTTCCCCGTAATGTTTGTGGCTCTTTCCTGATTGTTTAGTTCAACCTTTTTGCCATAATGCTGTGTTGAAGTATATGTAATATGTCTTTCTTATGTCAAATGTCATATTTCTTTCAATAGTCATTGAATTACTTTGACATGTATTCTCTGATTATAAATTTCAAATTTTTTCAATGTTTGACATTTTATTATGACACAAAATTATTAAAAAAAAATTAATACATTATCTTTGGTTCTAAAAATTACACTTAAACATTTTTAGAAGCATAATCAATAAAAATTAGAAAAATGTTTATTACCATATGGTGATTTTACCTTCAAGAAATCATATATATAAGAATGAACCATTACTAATTATATTATAATTTAGTGATAATATAAGATTTTTTTACATTTCAAACATATTACTTCAAAGTCATTGAATGTTAATTATGAATTTAACAATGAGATGATTTTTTTCTCATTATCCCTCTTCATAAATAGATTTTATATATTATTTAAAAAAATTCTAAAGTGGTAAAGAATTCAGAAAATGTTATAACGTTGTACTTAAAAAAATAAATATTTAAGGGTAAATAAAATTTTTGTCTCATTCTTATCTAACTCGTATACTCATGTCTATTTTTTTTTTTTTACCGTTTCACCTATTAATTAAATAATTTTTTAAAAACATAAAAATTAAAACAAAGAAAATATGATATTATAAAAAAATTAATATCAAAAGAATACACAATTTTTTATAATATCAAAATAAAAAAATTATAATTACATAAATATCAAAATATAAAGGTTAAATAATGACAAAAAAATAGTAAAAAATTATTAAATATGTATCATATAAATAAGTTACCAAATTAAGAATGAAATAAAATTAATATCAGTTATCAACTTCTTAGAATACCTAATAAACTAATGTGTTTTAGTGATTTAATACGAGATTGAAATGGATACAGAGACTATATGAGACTAGACAAACATGTAAATATTTATTTCATCTTCGTACTCACACTAAAAATCTCTAAAAAATTAAGAGGATCTTCCATTAAAATTGAAATTAGTTCAAAGATGATGATTTATTTCTAATCCCAAAACAAGCTACCTTACTTCAATTTTATTTTATGCGTCTTGTAAGTAACTGATTGTTAAAAGAATTTCAAATGTAAAGTTTATTGAGATTCAGATTAAAAATACATTAAAATGTGCTAATTAATAAAGACTCGCATTCATTCATTTAATTGTATTTATAATTATTTAAGTAGCGTCTTGTAACTTGTTTCAGTTTCAATATCAAATGATTGCCCCAATAAGATAATGTCAGTTTTAAAATAAATAAACGTTTATGAAATAACATCAATACAAAAAATTAAATAGCTAAGCCTGAAGACATGATTACGAAAACTAAAATATTTTTTCTCGCTGCTTAAACAAACTATAATATAAGATAATATATATGTTTTATATTTTTATTATACCTCTAATTTATTCATGCAATATACTCAATAACAATTGATAGAAATAGACTTTAATGATATTTTATTACAAAAAAACTGCAATGAGAATAATGTCTTTTAGGAAATAATGTACATGATTCTATGCATAAATTTGTGAGCATAATGCTCACATTATATTGGCATATTTAGTTAGAAAGACAATGAAGCAAATAATATAACGTGAAAAGTTTAAAATATTACTTCTTAGAAAAGTTCAAAATAGTTTTTAAGGATGATTTCTATGTAAATAATAAGATTATCTTCTTTTTGTTGAAACTTTTCCTCAATCAACCTGCTGTTCTCCACGTGAAAAAAAGTTCCATAACAAATAACATTATTCTTCACAAAATTTAACAGGATTTTCTTAAAATACGTTATCTAAATAAATTACTACGCGGTTTAGAAAAACCAGAAAAAAAAGTAGGAACAACAACTGGTTCCATATAAACCACATAAAGCAACAAAGCAACACATGCAATATCAAAATACATTTAACTGCTAATAGCAAAGTTTAGCATTTTATGAAAATAAAGGGTTCATCAGTAACTGATACTATTTCCCTTTGGATATGTAAAAGTTAAGACCTAGGTAATGAGTCAATACCCGAACCCCCACAAAACAAAGCAAGTTGCTTGCTTTTTTCAGGTTGGTTCGTTCTTGACTCAACCCTTTTCAGTCTCAACCTATTCTTCTTCTACTCTATATATATATATATATATAGAAACCAGGACCCTCTGTCATGTTTTCTTTCAGAAGAAACTAAAACAAAGTTCTTTTTGTTTGTGATAAAACAAGCCCTTATTAAGAAACTGTTCATGAAACTCCCAATGCCTCTTTGACCTTCTGAATGGTGCATGTAAGGAGGGAATTCACAGTTTGAACTGACTCCATTGTGAACTTAGCTGACTGGTTGTCATTCTGCAGCATTTGTAATCCAACTGTCAGCAAACAGCTGTTTCCACCATCATTGTTGTCACTGTTGTTTGCATGGCCGTCTGGCATAATAGCAAATCCAGATGGACGAAGAGCCACAAAGGATGAATCTCCACAGTTCATCATCATGTTCAAAGATTGCATGTTGATGGGAGAATACACCAGCATTGAGCCAGATGCATCAGTCCATGACTCTTGCAGATACAGCACATTGCTCTCATTATTAGCATACTACAAACAAAACAAACACAAATGAAAAACAGTAAGGTGAAGAATAGAAAAACAAAACAAAACAAACACTTTATAGTATGTGAAGGTTGAAGGCACTTACATGAAGGATGGAAACACAATTTCCATGTTCTTGCCCTTTTGGAACACGGAGCATCTCCTTCATGGGACCACCTTTGGACAACATGTCCCATTCCCCTCTCAGTTGTTCATTACGTATGAAGTCAAACACCCTTTGTCGGGACACCGGCAACCAGACAGTGGTTGAAGCACTGAGTACAATGCCAGGAGCCTCATTCGGGTCGTCCACAACTTTCCTGGCCATGATTTTCATGTCATCAGCCAGACTACCAATGTGAAGAACATCCCACTTGCGTGCAGATGAAGCACAAATCCCTGAGCAGAAGCACTCACTCATGCGTTGTGCCAGCTTCAACATGCTTCTCCTATTGGAGTGGCTGAGGACTGATACAACAAAGAATATATATCCATTGAATTGGAACTTCATGAAACTAATCGAAGTGACCAAGTTGTCTTTAAGGCAGTGACAAGACAATTATCTATGACATACCTGTAGGGTCTTCAGGTGGACCAGGAGGGGACATGAGGATTGCCAAGCACTCACACTGTCTTAGGAGAGATGCAATCCATCTCTGAGCACCAAAGCCAGTGCCGGAACTAACCAGTGGACGACAAACTTGGTGGATCACACTCTCATCATACTGGGAATGTTCAACCCAAGTAATCTACAACAGTGTAATTTGTTACCATAAGCAACAATCTAGTAAATACTATAAATTTCATGCAACACAACCTTGCCTATAATATCTTATTCTTATGACACTTTTACCTTGGACAAACCATTGGGCATATCCTGAATGATGCAACCAGAAGGAAGCCTTCTACAACTCATTAATGGATTTGAATTGGCAGCATTACGAATAATATCAACCGAAACATCAACCACAACCCATACACCTTCAGCATGTTGCTTGCAAAACCTCAGGAAACTCATTTGACGAGTAGGGACCAGTGGAGACAGCACTTGAAACTCAGCTAACATCTAAAAAAACATTCCCACATTAGCTTCAGCCAAGAAAGCAAACAAACATCAAACACAACATAGAAACATACCACTTGCAAAGCTCCATTTCTGGTTCCATTTGTGCCACTAGATAACACATCCAAAGTGCAAGCACTAGCCACCATGGATGAAAACATCTCTGACCATCGATCCTGTTGAAATAAATTATCATTAGTGAACAACTCAAGTCCAAATAATCATGTTCAATCAAAAGTTATCAATATATTATATATCAATAATCATCATACCACATCCATGAATGTTTCCACAAGGCCCAAACTGCTGGCTAACACAACTCCAGTTGCCCTTGTAGCTTCAGTTACATAACCAGCAGGTTTTGTTCCAACAAAGGTAGGGAATATTCCTGCGTATTCCTCATAGTTTAGTACTTCGTTCCTACCATCAGAACTCTTGATCCAAAGAGGGTTATCTTGTCGAGCCATCTTCACTAATTCATCCATAGCATTCAGTGCAATGTCTATAAGCATAGATCTCTCGAGATGGATTTCGTTTCCCATCATTCCCACTGGTGCTCTAGCAGTCATACTTGGCATTGCTGAGGAGCCTAGAGCTCCATCTCCCACATCAAAGCCAATTGGCAAGGACATGCCAAAATTGCTTGAACCACCAATTCCATTTCTTCCAATAGCAAGCTCGAGACCAGCATTTGTTGGTGGCAGAGACATGGGAGTGGCCAGTGCTGAGAGGGACCTGCCCAAGAACTTGTTTGCCAATGTACATATTCGGTTCAGTTCATCCTTCAGACGAGCGTTTTCAATTCTTGTCTGGTGCTCCTCCAATGAAATTTGACCAGGAATGGCTGGACCACCACAGTTGTTGCATATAGGATTAGCCAAAGCTTCCTTCATCACACCATTCTCAGCTCGCAGCTTGTCATTCTCCTGCTTAAGAACCATGTTCTCGTGCCTTTCCAATTGTGTCTGATTCAACAACATCAATTCTCTTAGTATAACATTCTAAGTGTATGCTAAATCAAATCAAATAATGTCTCTCAATTGAAGTTCAATTTAACTTACTTTCATTTGGGTTCGTCGGTTTTGAAACCAGAACTTCACTTGCTTATTCTCCAAGCCAAGCCTCTTGCTGAGATCTGTTCTTTGCTTCTCATCAGGATGAGGACACTCCTTGAAGAATCTAAAACAAAACATCAAGAACAAACAAAAAGTAAAAACCTCCCCTAGCACATAAATGAATATAAATTACAATAAGCAAGAAACAAAAGATTTCATAATAATATAAAGTCCTACGCTTCAAGATCCTGGATTTGCTGAGGAGTGTGTCTATGGTATTTCTTCTTCTTTCTCTGTGGTTGATCATCGCCAACATCTTGATCTTCACCAGATCCACCATCAAAATTATCACTTTCAGACCGACTTTCATAGTCATCATCCCTAAGCCTCCCCAACAGATTACTGGTATCAAAACTCTCTCCAATTAGCCCCATTTCACTGCGACCTTCCATTTTCCCTTACTACAGTGACAACAACAATAATGAGTCATAAAATGTACCAATCAAAATCATAATCAATACAACATAAATAACAAAACAAGGTGCATGAAGAAAGAAAGAACTGGATCAACAACAAAAAACTGTTCATTAACCAACTCTATGAAAAACTATCAAGTACAACTCTTATACAACCACCAACCACAAATTGACGTTGTAGTTTCTAGGCAAACCCTCAATCTCAAACCCTGAAAAAGGTCATGGATCATTACTCTTGCAAAAATATTATATAGTAAATTGCAAGTACCCTCTATATTCTTTATTTCATCCTTCAACCATCTGTTCTCTAGGCTCTATTCTAGAATTTTGTCTATCACTTTTATCAAGATAACTTTTCAATCTATTTTTTGACATAAACTAAAAGTGAGACAAATGTTCACAACATTAAATTTGTTTGGGTGAAAATGTTTTACACATGCAGAAAAGTAAAAAGTAAAAGGGTGCTCCCTTCTAATGCTCCCTTCTAATGCTCCATGCATGACTTTTAGGTTCTGTTTGGATAACCAGACGGATTTACTTGGAAGATAGCATGCGAAAAAAATACAAGGAAAGATCGTCTTTTAAGGAATAAAAAATTAATAAAAAACAGAAAACATATACTATGTTCTTTCTTCGCATGGCAGAAACCATTTGCGAAGAGAAAGTTATTTTTATGATTAATTTATTAATATTTATATTTATATTATAACATAGTTATTTATATAATATAATAATAATATTTATTAATAATAAATTTATTAAAATTATAAAATATTAATAAAAAAATATTAATGAAAATAAAAAATGTTAATAATAAATTATAAAACAATAATAAAAATAAGATAATTGTAAAAAATACTAATAATATTAATATTAAAAACTAAAAATAATAATAAAATCACAAATAACAACTATAATAATAAAAATAATAATACTAAAATTAAAACTATAATAATAATCAAAATAAATTTATAAAATAATAATATTATTAACAATAATAGTTTAATTTTTTATTTTAATCTTAATTTTAAAATAATTAATACTTCTATAATTTTTTTCAATTAAAACAATAATAATTTATCAATCATACCTAATAACTTAATTATATTTAATCTTAAATTAATTTTAACTATAATTTTATCTATTAAAAAAAATATTTTATCAATTTCATTTATCACATACAAACTTCAATAAATTTTATTTTTTTTAAATTCTCTTTTTTACCATTTTTTTATTAATTTAAAATGTCAAACTTTTCACATATTTTAATCTCAAATGAAGTCAAATTCACTTTCTAAAATTCATTTTCTAATCCAAATAAACTCTTAATCCATATTTTTTTTAATAGAATTAATTTATTGCAAAATAACAAAAGTATTTTTTTCAACTCCAATTTTCATAACCCACCAAAATAGAAAAATAAAAAGTCAGAATAAAAATAAATGCTCTTAATTGTTTTTTCTTTCATGTGCTTCAGAAGTGACATGACAATTCTTTTGTTAATACTTTTTTTTTTTCAAAACCCAAAAGGGTCTAAACACCAAAGTCAATGCAAACACAGCAATTTGGAGTGATTACTTTCTACCAAAAGACAAAAACAAATTCAAGATTCTTACTTTTCAAATGCATGGTATCAAATCTCAGCAAAACAACCCTTTTGACTCCCCAACCCCTTTCACTAAGACAAGTTTGGAAGAATCAAAGAAAAGCAAGAAACATCAACTATAAAGAAATAAACATGGGTACAAAGTCAAAAATCATACCTTTTAATTGAGCAGTTGCGAAACAAAATGACAGCAAATTTTTTTGTTGCTTTTGTATTAATCTTCAGATCCTTCAACACTTTTTCTCACTAGGATCTGTGGAAAAAGAAAAGAACAAGAAAACACTAGATGACATGTTATTATTACAATGACATAAACACATATGTAAAATAAATAAATGAAAAAGAAAATGTTTTTTTTATTCAACACTAATAAGAAGTCAATAGATAAAGTTGACATGCATGGACTCAAAGGAAGAAGAAAAGTTGGTGATTTATGAATATGTTAAAGAAATAAATAAACTAATTAAAAAGATAACCTTTTGGATCAAAACTCAAAACCCAATTCCTATTTTGAAATCCAGTGTTTATGTCTGTCACTCTGGTTGATCCTCTCTCTTCACTCAATTTCATGCAGAGTTTTTCTCTGAAAAAATCTTCTTATCTGACACTCTTTTTCTCTGTTCTTTCTCTCTATAAGACATTTGACAAATATATAACATAGAAGTGAAAGCCGTGTGGGCCCCACTGACAAACAAAACGACAGTTTCTTTCGTTTGTTTTCCTCTTCTTAGCGTGTGAAACCAAAGGACACGTGGAAGTATTTCATTGGACAATAATGATTTTTGTATTGCCTTGTCTTTCCACTGCATGCACTACCACAACAGCACCATGAGGCTACTGAACCCAAGGGTAATATGGTCATTTCTAAGAGTGGGTTCATGTTTGAAAAAAGAAAAGCATGTGGCCATGACTCTGTAATTGATGAAATCAAAATATTCAATTACAAACAAATTTTAAAAGAAATGAAAAAAGAATTCCTTATGTGCATGCAAGTCTAAATTTGAATATTATTTTATACTATATTTGAGAACTAGATAGATAAAGAAAGAAAATCACAAAATCCCCTCTTTTATATTTCAAATATTTTTTTTTCTAATCTTTTCTAAGAAGGTAAAAATTGAAAACTTTCTTAAACGGTCGACCACCTCTTAAAATAATGGAAGATTTATGATAAGAGTGTCACTCCTACTTTTTAAATTTCTTTTCATTTAATTTCTTTTTAATATTAGCGTAATACTTTTATGTAATATCATTTACTATCATGTTTATAAATCATTAAAAAATTACTTATTCAATTTTACACATTTAATACTTTTAACAATATATTTAATATAATATAGTTAAATAATAACATAAAATGTTTAGCATTTAATATTGTCAAGAAGTAAAATTAATTATTAAAAGAAGGATTGTGTTTGATATTGTCTTAGAATTCACGCCTCTTATGATTTTACAAGAAGACTAGGCAAAATCTCATCTAATAATTCAAAAAGTTTCAATTAAATCTATATTGTATTATCTTTTACTTCCTTTGTTCAAATATACAAATAGATTTATTCACAAAAAGCAGCTTTCGTATTTTCTTTTATTAATCATGAGTAAGAATATTTCTTAAAAGAAACTTAAAAATTAAATCCCCACTCTTTCTCTAATTATTGCCATTAAGAATTGACAAACAAAGTTTTGAAAGTTTCAAAGATGCAAGAAAAAAAAAATATATGCCTAAATAATAAATAAAATAACAAAATAAAGTCTGAATTTTGACAAAAATGTCAAACTAATATTACATCACTAATCAATTGTTCTACCATGCATTTCCAAACACTTCACTAAACCAAAATATTCTATCCTTGGAGAGTATTTTATGTTTATAAGATTTTATTTGGAATGAAATTTCAATTATCTTTTAGTACTCTTTTATATTTACATATATTTATCATTATTAAATAACAAAACAAACACATTCATTTCAAATATCAAACATTCAGAAAATACACATAAAAGGTATATGTATTACCTTTTGTACTCTCTACCAAATTTGAATAATGTCTTCCTCTTCTAAAAAAAGAATACCATGAATTCCGATGAATGATTAAATTGAGTACAGAGAGATGTTTTACCTTGAAAGATATTAAGATGAAAATATGTGTTTGAGTGCTATCACTGTGCACTTTATTTATATTATAAAAATGAAATCAATAAAATAGATACAAGAGATTTGATATCTCTGAATAAAGATATGATATTAAAATAAATAGTAACTTTTCTATTAACATATATACAATTTTGATATTCTAAGATTTGATATAATGTTAATATTCTTGATTCCCATTATCTGCTCTTTATTTTACAAAGAAAGAATGCAATTATAATTAATTAAATAATTAAATCAAATAAACTAAAAAGTTAAAAAATATATAATATTTTAAAAGTATACAAGAAATTTTACACAATTTTAACTGAATCATAATATCTAAATTCAGAATGGGCATGAATATTGAATAACACCTTTACGGATCTTATTGTTACTCTCTCTTTTTTTTCATTTTTTGATTTTATTTTCTTTTTCATTCCTCCACTCGCTTTTTATGTATATTTGTTTTATTCTCCACACCTTTGTAGATTTCAAAATTGTTTTTAGTGGAACATGTTCTATGACACTGTAATTGCATTTTTAGGTTTTTTATATAATTATTGTTGTTTTATGTTATTGTTATTGTTAAGGGTAAGAAAATTTTGACATGTGAAACAATATTACATGAAAAAATGAAAAAATATATGAGATAGGGAAGATAATGACTTAAGGAAGAAATGATAATTTACTATCATAATCTTACTTTTTCTGTCAAAATATTATGTATGAATATCTTATTATTTTGATCTCATAATCTATTTATTATATTAAGCTTTTATTTTTTCTTTTTGGATTCATTTGTAAAGTCAAACACTCTGACACATTCAGATGTGAGAATTTGAAGAATATTTTTCAAATCACACTTTTTTAGAATTTGTTTGGATGAGAGATGGATTTGAGAGAATGAATTTGAGTTGATTTGGGATGAAAGTGAAGAAAGTTGAGTTGTTTGAATTAAGATAAAGATGATGAGAAATGAAGAAAAAGTTTATAAAAGTTTATGAATGATTTGATAGATATGATTGATAAAATAATTTTTTAATAGATAAAATTTTATTTAAAATTAAATATAATTAATTTATTTAGTGTGATTAATAAATTTATTATTATTTTAATTGATAGAATTATAAAATTATGTTATTTTAAAATTAAAAATAAAAAATAAATTATCATTGTTAATAATAATATTATTTTGTAAATTTATTTTAATTATTATTATAATTTTAATTTTATTATTATTATTATTATTATTATTATCATTTTAAAATTTTATTATTTTTATTATTATGAATATTATTTATGATTTTATAATTTTTATTATTATAATTTATTATTACTTTTATTTTCTAACATTAAAATTATTAATAATCATCTTATTTTATTGTAATTGTATAAAATTATTATTAATAATTTTTATTAATATATTGTTATTTTATAATTTCATTAAATTTATTATTATTTTACTATACACATTCTTGTTTCTTCGCAAATTTCACTTAATTGCGAAGAAAGAATTATTCCGTCCTTACTTCTCGTTTTCTACGATATATTAATTTTTTATTTCTTAATTTGATAACTTTCGGCACATTTCGTACGTGTTTCCCTTCCATCTGTTGTTCCAAACAAGCCAGAAGAATTTTAAGATTAAAAAAACCGATAACAAATAATGTAAACAATCTTTTTCCAGCAAATTTTAAACAACCTTTCTGCTACATTGTTGTGTTGAGGTATATGTGACATATCCTCTCATGTCAAATATCATATTTCCTACAATAAGCATTGATTACTTTCACATATACTTTTCTATATTCTTAACCCATAAACTTTAACTTCTTTCATATGCTATCATGACATGAAATTATTGCATATTTTTTTAATAAACTATTATTGGTCCTTAAGAAAATACGCTTAAATATTTTTAGAAGCATAATTAATAAAAATTAAAAGATACTTATGATTCTACCTTTAAAGAATTATATATAAAAGAGTGAATTAGATTGATCATATTATAATTTAATGATAAATATAAGATTATTTTACATTTTAAACACATATATAACTTCAAAATAAATATTATGAATTTAGTAATAAGAATATTACTTCATTTCTTCTCCTTATAAATATAATATGTTTCAAAAATATTGTAATATTATACTTAAAAAAACTAAAGACTTAAGAAGAATAAATTTTTTGTTTCATCCTTATCTAATGAATATACTCATGTAATATTCTAAATATTAATTAAATAAATTTTTTATAAAAAATAAAACTTAAAAAAATAATATTATAATGGATTTAATATTAAAATAATATATAATTTTTTCAATATCAAATATCAACAAAAATTTATAATTACATAATATTAAAAAAATATTAAAAAGTGTATTTTGTAAATAAGTTACTAAATTAAAAATAAAATAAAAATTAATATCAATTATAATTTTTTAAGATACCTATTAAATATGTTTAATAATTTAAAACAATAATAGGTGGAATATAGTAATACCTAACAGATTTGTAATCAATTAAAAACTTAGATATCACTCAAATCCATGTATTTTGTAAAGATAATTATTCCTTAAAATTGAAATTGTTCAAGAAAACAATGGAGAAGATGATTCATCTTTCATCTCTAAGGCTTTGTTTGGTTGGAAAAATAGATTTAAAGGAATTTAAGTGAATTGTATATTGATGATAGGGTTGTTTGGATTAATGGATAGATGATAAGATTTGAAGAAATTTGAAAGGACTGGTGATGAAAGTTTGGGAATGATTTTATAGATTTGTTTTAATTTTTTTAATTGATATATTTCTGAAATTACTAATTGACCCTTGTGGACAATGAAAACCTTAAACCCACTTAAATGAATATTTTGTAATTTCGAAAGTTATGATCCACTTATAAGGATATTTCGTTATTTTTACCTCATTTATGAGGATTATTTCGTAATTTCAAGTTATATCTCTTCAAATCTCTTCACATCATTGAATATACCATTGTGCAAATCCCTCATCATCCATCCTCTCAAATTAGGTCAACTAAACAACCTTCATCCCTCAAATCCACCCAAATCAGTTCAACCAAACAGGCTGTAAGGGTATGTTTGGATGAGAGGGTGGACTTGAGGGAGTTTATTTAAGTAGATTTGAGATAAAAGTGTATGGAAAGTTTGGTTCTTTGAAAAAGGGAAAGATAGTAAGATTTGAGCGAAAAATTTATAGAAATTTATGAGTGATGTGACGTGTGTAATTGATAAAATAAATTTTTAGTAGAAGAAAATTGTAATTTAAATTAATTTAAAATTAAAAATATTTAATTTGTTTTTTTGTACTTAATATAAAATTATAAGATTATTAGTTATTTAAAAGTAAAAAATTAAATTATTATTATTATTAATATTATTTTATTTATTTCCAATATTATTAAAATTTCTATTAATATTATTATTTTATAATTGTATTAAATTTATTATTATTTTAATAATTATTAATATTATTAAGATATATTATATAATTAAATTATTTTTTAATAAATTTATTTTAAATAATAAATTTATTTTAATTATTATTATATTTTTAATTTAATTATTATTACTTTTACTATTATTTTTATAATGTTATTAAAAACTAATATTATTAATAATTATTATTATTATAATTATATTTTATAATTATTTATATTTATGTTAGTATTATATAAATATAAATATTAATATATTAATGATTAGATAAATTATATAAAACGTTTCATAAAAACTCCGAACCCCTTCCCCTTTCAAATCTTAATAGCAAAGAAAGTTTCTAAAAATATATTTACCTCGTTTTTCGTTTTTAAATAATATATTTTTTTCTTGATTTTTCGACTTTTCTCCCTTACGGTAAATTCGCGTTCAAATCCAAACACGATTCCTAAAAAAGCCTAAGACGGTCCAATTTTATTTTGTGGGTCTTGAAAAGTAACTGGAAAAAGAATTTCAAATGTAAATTTTATTGAAATCCAGATTAAAAATACATTAAAAATGTGGTAATAAAGACTTGCATTCATTCATTTATTTGTATTTATAATCATTTAAGTAGCATCTTGTAACTTGTTTCAGTTTCAATATCAAGTGATTGCCTTAATAAGATAATGTCCGTTTTTTTTTTTTGAAAAAAAAAATAAACTTTTATGAAATAACATCAATACAAAAAATTAAATAGCAAACCCTGAAAACATGATTACACAAACTAAAATATTTTTTCTCTCTGCTTAAACAAACTATAAGATAACATAATATATATGTTTTATATTTTTATTATACCTCTAATTTATTCATGCAATATACTCAATGCGAATAATGTTTATAGGCAACAATGTACATGATTCTATGCATAAATTTTTGAGAATAATGTTCACATTATTGGCATATTTAGTTAGAAAGACAATGAAGCAAATAATAAAACGTAAAAAGTTAAAAATATTATTTCTTATGACAGTTCAAAATAGTTTTGAAGAATGATTTCTGTGCAAAATAATAACATTATCTTCTTTTTGTTGAAATTTTTCCTCAATCAACCTACTGTTCTCTACATGAAAAAAGTTTCATAACAAATAACATTATTGTTGAAATAATTTAATAAGATTTTCTTAAAACAGGTTATCTAAATAAATTACTACGCGGTTTACAAAAAGCAGAAAAAAAAAATAGGAACAACTGGGTTCCATAAACCACATAAAGCAACACCTGCAATATCACTGTACACTTTATTTTTATTATAAAAAAGAAATCAATAAAATAGACAAAAGAGATTCGATATATCTGAATAAAGATATGATATTAAAATAAATAATAACTTTTCTATTAACATATATACGATTTTGATATTCTAAGATTTGATATAATGTTAATATTCTTGATTCCCATTATCTGCTCTTTATTTTATAAAGAAAGAATGCAATTATAATTAATTAAATACTTAAATCAAATAAACTAAAAAGTTAAAAAATATATAATTTTTTAAAGTATAAAAGAAATTTTAGATCCTTTTAATGAATCCTGATAACTAAGTTAAGAATGGGCATGAATATTGAATATCACCTTTACATACCTTACTGTTACTCTCCCCCTCTCTTTTTTTTTTTTCATTTTTTAAGTTTTATTTTCTTTTTCATTCCTCCACTAGCTTTTTATGTATATTTGTTTTATTCTCCACACGTTTTTAAATCTCAAATTTATTTTTACGTAGAACATGTTCTATGGATACATCTAATAATTATTATGACTGCATTTTTTAGGTTTTTTTATATAGTTATTCTTGTTCACTAATTACCTCATATTTTTATGTTATTTTTAAGGGTAAGAAAATTTTGACATGTATCAATATTACATGAAAAAAATATATGAGATGGAGAAGATAATGACTTAGTAATGCATGAGATTTATAATTTACCCTATAAGGATGACTTGATTTGAAAAGTTTCAATTTTTTTATGATAAAATCAGTTTACTCATCTATGTAGGATAACATAGAAGAGGAAGAAAAAAAAATTTATTTGAACTGGATTTTCAGAATATTAAAGCCTTACCGTTAGGTATGTAGAGTGTTGTTGAATAAAGTGAAATTAACATACATGCTATATAACTGTTGTCCATAAAAAATAAAAAAAATAAAATAGACATACTATATAATAGTGATATCCAATTCTAAATACTATGAAATATATGAATAAAGTTATTTTTATAAACAAAAAGATAGATGATAAAAAAAAAACTATTTGGATTAATCTGATCAAAATGAAAGTGGATATCGAATAAAAATAAGAGAAGATTTACTGGAAAGATTTCACAATAATATAAAATCTAAGTCAAATTCACATGAATTAATATTAATTTTAACCAAAAATCTTAAAATAATATGTTTATGTGTATTTTTTTTATATAATGTTCAACTTTCTTATTTATATTAAATGTAATACTTAATTACACTTAAATTCTTAAAATAGAGTATACAACTTTACGAGTTATACAAATCATACTAAAAAAAACTAATATTTATACCTATAGACACTTTTACTCACATATATTAAAACTAATATTTATACCTATAGACACTTTTACTCACATATATTAATTGAATGCAGACAAAATCAAAAAATATCTTTACGTACATATGTTAAGTAAAATTCAAAGTTTTCTACCTACATGTATTTAATATTGGTTGAACCTATTAATATTAATATCTACATATATTTTATATAAGTAAGATATTTAAATAATATAAATTTATTAAGACTATTAAGTAATATAATTTTTTAAAATCTAATTTATAGTGTTATCCTTAAATTTATTTTAAAAACTTATACATTGTGTTTTTAGTATTTATATGGTATTTAATTTGTGTAAAACAAAATATAAGAATCTAATATGTGCAAATGAGAAAGAAGAATCAACTATGGGAATTGTAATTAGCTACTAAAGAAGAGTGCGAATAAAAATATTTTCTAGAGCGCGAAGAGTTATTTAAAATGACAAGATAATTTTATTTTTTTACTTTCTTTTATCGTTTTAAGTTAACTCCTATTCACGGATAAAAAAAAAAGTCTATCCTATTTGGATCAAATGATCTGCTAAGTAAGTACATCTTGGGATCCCTCACTCTGATGAGAAGATTAGTGAGAAAAATCAGTTGGACAACGTGTAAATGACTCAAGTAACTTTTTTTCACTATACATGGTAAAGATTCCTAGCCATGCAGAGATTGTTGGTGGTTGTTGGGGTTTTGGTGGTGGTGGCCTAGTTGCTTGTTGTATTCTTGTACTCACCGACTAGTAAGCCCTCACATAGTATAATTACATTCATGTGTGATTAATGTGTATCATTCATAGGCAAAACATGTCAAGTAAGATTGATATTAGCAAGAGATGAGGGCCTCTGTGTGACCCATAATCGATTATAGGGAGTCAAAATCGATCATGCTTCAATCTCTATGGATGTGTATGAAACAATCTTATTTTATTTCCACACTACTTATCCCCGATCTAAAAGGTCTAGGTAATAAACATGATATCTATTTGCAACATTTTTATAGAGGAATTGAAAGAATTGTGGGAAGTTGGGGTAAAAACTTTTTATGCATTTTAGAGTCATGTGGACAATTAACAATTTTCATGTTTATGCAAATTTGTTTGGATGGAATACTAAAGGTAAATATGTTTTTCTATGTTGAAATTGCCTCCCAATGATTGTGTTATATTAGAAAATTGTGTTATAGGTGTCATCGTTGTTGATTAAAGTCAAATCTTATACGAAGATACAACAAAAGAAATTTTGATGGAATTTTAAAATTTAAAGTTCCACCTAGTCACTTGATGGAACCATAGACTTAAAACAATTTAAAGATCTTAAAAAAATCAAGAAAGAAAAAGGAGGTAGATCACCATGGAAAAAGAAAAGCACAATGTTCAAATTGTCATATTGGAAATATAACATTCTTAATCACAATCATGATATAATGCACATTGAAAAAATGTTTGGGATAATATTGTTAGAACATTATTACACTTAGAAAAGATATCAAAGAATAATGATAAGACATGTTATGACCTTGTAGAGATGAACTTAAGAACTCAATTACATCTTAAGATACATAAAGTTTTATGTAAAAATTATTTTTCAAGAGTTTGTAAATGACATCTAAAGAGAAAGAAACTGTTTTTGGAAGTTCTCAAAACAATAAATGCTTTAAATGAATATATCTTTAATATTCAAGATGTGTATAGCTGAATCAACATAAAATATTTGGTTTCAAAAATCATTATTGTCATATTTTAATGCAAGAGTTTTTCCCTATAACTATAAGAGGTTATCTACAGAGAAAAATGAGTTTAGTAACATCTAATATTTGTCATTTTCTTCAAAAAAAAATGTGACAAGATGCTTAGTATACATAATTTAGAGTGTTTAGAGCATCGAATAGATAGGACATTATATCAATAAAAAAATATATTTTTTCTCAATCTTTTTTCACTATCATGGTACATTTAGCAATCCATTTAGCATATGAGGCAAAAGTTGCAAGCCCAATAAATTATCGATGGATATATCCCATTGAGAGATATTAAAATTTTATTTTCAATTATTTAATCACAATTTAGAATTTAAAATAATATGTTATTGTCTTATTTTGTAACATAAGTTATTGTTTTTAGGTTCTTACTCACACTAAAGTCATTTGCTCGTAATTAATCATATCAGAAAGGTTCATTGCATAATAGTTTTTAGCTCGTGAGTGCCTAATATTTTGTTCTCATTATCTGTTTAGATGAGGAAGTTCTTTTAATCGATGAGGAAAAATGATGATGGTTTTGATTCTAGAGGTAGATCACTTGGGATAAAAAGTAAAGTGAGTGTGAGTGTGTGTGTGTGTGTTCGTACTTGCGTGCGTGCATGCGTGTGTGCGTGTCTTTTGACAAAATAAAGTCTGAATTTTGACATTTTTATGATGTAATTTATTTTAATTATTATATTATTTATCATATTACTTTTTTAACGTATTTTTAATATTATAATTTTTTATTTTGTTACATTAAGTCTTAATCTTATATTTATGTTTTAAAAAAATGATTTTAATGACTTTTTAACTAAAACGTTAAATAGGTTAACAAAAAATTGACTAATGTTCACTAATATATTTTTAAAATTTGAATTTGAAATTTTCATGTTTTTTAAAATGTTTATTTTTACTTTTTTCAAATTAAAAAAAGTAAAGTTTGTGTGACTTTAAAGGTATGATATTGAATTGTAATTACATATCATATAGTTAATTCCATATTTTTCAATAAAAATACAAAAATCATAATTAATTAATGAGTGTTTATATTTTTACTTAGGACATGGGACAAGTCATTACCAACTAAGGAGAGCATACATTTGTATTAAGATAGTCAACAAGTCATTTGATCAAATAATGAGAAATAATGAGGATATACATTCTTACTAAGATATTCCACAATTCATTATCAATTAATGAGAATCTATATTTGTACTCAAATATTAGAAAAGTCATCATCACTTAATAAGAGTCCACATTTGTGCTGAGATATCCAGATACCCAACAAGTCATTATTAATTAATAAAAGTTCACATTTGTATATTGAGACACTGGACAAGTCCCTATCAAGTAATGAGTCAATATTTGTACTGAGATACTACAACAAGTCATTATTAATCTATTAATGAAAACCTACATTTGGGTTTTCATATGTCATTATCAATTAATGATAGCTCACATTTGTTGTTCTGAGATAGACTATACTTGCAATTAACATCTGGTTACCTAATTGTGATCAATGAGCCCAAATTTTATGTGATAATGATATAAAAATGCCAAACAAATCAACTAGTATTAACGGTGTGAGTTTACAAAAAATCATATCACTATGGTTAATAAGATAATGTGTAACCGTACAAATTAATTTGTTTGTGGACTATTTGTCAAAGATTGAGACTCTTTCTATGTATATTTTTTTTTTTTGGAATATTGATCAAAGGTTTCAATTAATGATGAAGCCTATTTAGAGATTAAAAAAAACTGAGATTAAAGCTCTTTCAAGTTAAAAAAAATGATAATAATATTAAGGATAACTCTTTAATGATCGAGAAGATTCATCATATCATATTTAAAATACTTTTTCATTGAATTGTGATTAACCTTTCATACATATTTTTTTATTTAAAAAATAATATCATAAACAATATATTTAATTTTTTATGATTTTAGGGAAATTCTTTGAAATAGATAAAAAAAAATGTAATTTTGTATATAATGATAGAAACATTTGTAATTTGTCATTTTATATTTAAAAAAATCATTTTGATAAATTTTTAACTAAAATATTAAATAGATTAACAAAATTGATTGACAATCACTCACACATTTTTAAAATTTGAATTTGGGATTTTATGTTTTTAAAAATATTCATTTTAGTATTTTTATGTTTTTTAAAATATGAATTTTAGTATCTTTTATTTTTTTAAAATGTCTATTTTAGTATTTTATGTTTTTTAAAATGTTTACTTTTTTCTTTTTTAATTAAACAAGTAAAGTTGATGTAACTTTAGAGATATGATATTGAATTGTAATGACACATAGATATCTTAATAATTTCAATGAAAATATATAAATCATAATTAATTAATTAATGAGAGTCTACATCTATATGTAAATTATGTAGACAAATTATTATTAATTAAGGAGCACACATTTGTATTAAGACACTCAACAAGTCACTTGATTGATCAACTAAATGAGAGTTCACATTTATATCTAACAAATTATTATCATTATTATTATTATATTATTATTATTAATATCATCATCATTAATTGAGAAGAATCCATATTTGTACTCAAATACTCAACAAGTTATTGTTGAGCTCACATTAGTATCATTGTTAATCCGTGAAAGTTTACATTTGTACTTAGATACTCTCCATAAGTCATTATCAAATAATGAGAAAGCTCATATTTGTACAAGAGAGCTCAATAAATCATTATCAATTAATTAATGAGAATGGCGACCTACATTTGTTGTGAGATATCCCACAAGTCATTAGCAATTAATGATAGTCTACATTTATATTAAGACATGGAACAAGTTATTACCAATTAAGGAGCACACATTTGTGTCAAGATACTGGATAAGTCATTATTATTATTATTATTATTATTATTATTATTATTATTATTATTATTATTATTATCATTATCAATTGTGGAGAATCTATGTTTGTACTCAAATACCCCACAAGTCATTATCACTTAATGAGAATAGTTTACATTAATTAATAAATTAGATACTGGATAAGTCATTATTGATTAATGAGAAAGCTCATACATTTTTGTCATTGTTCAGTAATGAAAATTCACATTTATACTCAGATACTTTGATAAATCATTATCTATTAAGGAAAAAGCTCATATTTGTACTGAGAATACAACAAGTCATTATCAATCAATTAATGAGAATTCTCATTTGTTGTGAGACATAACATTATCCATTAATAATAGTCCACATTTGTTATGAGATAAGATATACTGGTAGTAAACATCCATTATCAAAATAACATAAAAATCACTAAATTATGGTCAATTCATTGAGTCTAAAATTTATGTGATTGTGATGTAAAATAGTCAAATAAATAATTTAGTATTAAGGTGTGACAAAGATGAAAAAATTTGTCTAAATATACGGATTATTTATTTATGGACTATGACAAAGATTGAAACTCTCTCCCTACATATATTTTTTTAAAAGATTGATAAAAGATTTTTATTAATGATGAAACCAATTTAGAGCTACAAAAAGATTGAGATTAAAACTTTTTCAAGTACCAAAAAAATGATAATAATAATATAAAAAAACGTTCAATGAAAGAGAATAATTCATCATGTCAATTTATTTATTCATCATGATTGATAAAATATCTTTAGTGATTGTAGTTAACCTTTCATACATATTTAATATTTTTTTCTTGTCTTTGTGATTGTTTTTCTAATGTCATCCTCAATCCAAATGTATTTTTTTTAATAATTCTAAAATATAATAATTTTTTAAATTAATATAAAGTAAAACTATGTTAATATTTATATGATTTAATTTAAATTTGCTTTCTAGTTAATTTGAGACAAATCTTGCCATCACTAATATTTAAGATCTATGATGTGACATTTATTTATTTATTTATTATTATTATTATTTAATTTTATAATTATTAATTTTATTATTTTTTAATTTTATAATAATTATTTTTATTATTATTATATAAGTTTATTGTTATAATTAATATTTATGATTTTATTATTATCTTTATACATTATTATTATTTTATAAGTTTATTTAGATTATTATTATGATTATTTATAATTTATAATTTTTTAGCTATTATTATTTCATAAATTTATTTAATTATTATTTATAATATATTTTTTATTATATAAGATAATTGTATAATATATAACATAATCAATTATCTTATATGTATAATTGATTATCTTATCTTATTTGTTTCAATACATATTATCCTTTTATATAACTGATTATCTCTTCAATTCAAATTTTTTATTTGTTTTTTATCTTGAAGTATAATAGATTTTACATATTCAGTTGTATTGTACCATTTCAAACACAATCATATACCTTCATTTTGTTCAATTAAGCGTTGATCTCATCCAAAAAATAAGTAAGGGCAATTCGGACATGACCTTCATCCTTTTTCACTTATCTCTTTACAAATTCAAATGTTAATATTTTCGATGATTATTGTATTATTAATATGGATTGACAAAAGGGATACACCCATTTTATTTTATTTTTCCAGTTTAGGTTTATTTTTTGTAATTTTTATTTTTTATTTTTTCAAGATTTTAATTTCTTAATTTTTTAATTATCCTTAATTTATTGAATGTCAATTTTAGAAGTATTTTGAATCACTCTAAATTTGACAAGTTTTTACAGTTTTTTTTAATCCTGTAAAAAAATATAAAAAATTACAAATATCATACTTTTTCTTTTCACATGTCATTTCCGAAATAATAAGAATTTAGGAATATGAGTTGAAAAATTAAACAAACTTTCTATAAAGAGTTAAAACCTATTAAAGAACAATTTCAAGCTAATACGATAAGTTAAAATATAATACCTTTCATACTTAAATTAATTAATTATATTAATCAATCTATCATTAAAAATTATTATCTTCCTTATAAACATAAATTACTATAAAATATACAAAAATAAAAATATAAAAATATTCATATAAACACTTACACCATCTAATTTTAAAAAATTAAAGTCACAATTACAAATTTAAAAACTAAAATTATAATTTTTTTGAAATACAAAAATAAAATAAAATTAATAAAAGACTATACAGTGAAACTATACCAACCCCACCGTGTGAAATACCGCGTGCCGCGGCGACAATCCACTGTTTTTGTTACATACAAATACATCCAATTAAAATTGACACGTCATACAGTTGGGTCCACGGCTTCAAACCCACGTGTTGGTCACGTGACTTCTTCACCCCCACAAAGACAAGGACACTTTGGACCTTTCGCGTCGCTTCAAGCATTCAAACAGTTTCACACGCAAAATATTTGGTTAAGGATGGTTTACCTGTAAATTTATCTTTTATCATGCAAAATTAAGACAAAAGTTAATCAGAATTCTAACTTAATAATATTATCTGTCTATTTTTATTTCAAATTAATCATAATTATTTCTGAAATTGTTCTCTCTTATAATCTTCCATTTTCGACTCTCGGTCTTTCAGTATTTAATTCCTTCAGATTTTAATTTTCGGTTTTGGTCTTGAGAAAGATATTTATCTTATTGAATCTGAAATAAGAACATTTATACAAGTGAGGAAAAAAGAAAAAAAAAAAAAAAAATTAAAAAAAAAAAAAAAATTTATAAAAAAGAGAAAAAAAAAAAAAAAAAAAAAAACATCTCAACAACAAGCAAAAATTTAGAATCAAAATATGAATATGAATTATAAATATACTTTAACATTCAAGTCAATACATATATAATACATAATAAAGTAAAAAATTATTAGCTGTATTTATATATATATGATCTTTATTTATACAAACACTTAAATAGGATCAAGTAGAGACACTCTTAATTATAATGTAAAAATTATTTAACATCTAATATGTGTTAATTTTGTGATTAAACTTTAATCCTAATTAGAAACTATCTGTAAAGGAAGTTACTTAAGTATTGAAAGTGAAAATTCAGCATCAACACAAGTCGTGGTGGTTGATTGGTTCGGCATGTTTTCTTTGAAAGCAAACCGTGTTTTTTTTTTTAAATATAATTTAATTACATATAAGTTTTGTTTTTATCAATTCATTGCATTTAAGTCTGCTGTCTATTGTAATAATTTTTAAAAGTCTATCAAAAACAACTTTTTAATTAATTAACAGTATGCTAATTTCCAAAAGATAAAAAAAAATTAAATTAATGATAGTATTTCATAATCTGAAAAGTCAATTCTTTTCTAAGTAACAACATTCTTGTTTTTTTATTTTCATTTCGTGACTTCGAATAAATTTGTTTTCTATCTTGTATCCTAATATTAGCATTATTTTCTTACGTGACACCACAAACACACCCCACCAAAAGCAAGTCTTCTCCAACCAACCAACTAACTTCACAAATTAATCTTAAATAGTTATTTATTTTCATTAAATAATAAGAATTCTATAGTATTATGTTTTTTTAATTTTTTTCTTACAACTTTTATTCTTATTCTACTAGAATATCCTTAAAAGCTATATTATTAATGTTTTATTTTGTCAATCTCTAAAAAAAACTATTTTTTTATTCATATAACCTTTCAAAGTGTATAAGGATTAGTAGAAGAAGGATTATTTAGAGAAAAATAATAAAAATGAGAACTTTTTTAAGAGAGATGAAGAAGAAGGAAGCTTGACGCGTCCCTTCCACTGACTTTCCTTTCTCTTCTCGTTTCAGTCTCAAATTTAAGGCTTTTCTGCACCCAAAGACTTGGCTTAGAAACTTCGAGAATTTGAGAGTTTCAAAAGAAACCCGTCAATCCCTGAGTCAATAATCGGAGACCGAAACGATGTCGTATGAGAGGAGAGATCTAGAGGGTGGAGGAGGTGTGAGCAAGAACGCCGGCAGCTATTCAGCTGCTCCCACTGGCTATGTTTTCGATCCAGAAGTTCACTCCACTTCGTGGCTCGTGCCGCTTTTTGTGGCGGTTAACGTTGTCGTATTCGTTGTGGCCATGTATGTCAACAATTGTCCCAGGAATAATCTTCCCTTTGGAGGGGACTGTGTGGCCCCGTTTCTGGGCCGCTTCTCCTTTCAGCCCCTTCGGGAGAATCCCTTGTTTGGCCCTTCTTCGTCTACGTAAGAGCTCAATCTTCCATTTTGGTTTAACTTTATTTTTGCTTGTTCATGTTGGATGCGTTTTGCTTTGTTGGGTGCTGAAAATTTGCTTGATTTCGTGAATTGGGTGTGGGGTTTTTGTGATCTACTTGGGTTTGATTCCGTTGACATGAATTTCAAACTGTTGTCTTCGTGGTAAATTTTGGTCTTACAGAAGTCAAATTTTGTTTTTGATAAAGGAAATTCAAATGGGTGGAATGCATTTTAGGTTCTCATTTTTTTTTTTCCTAAAATTTGGTGTTTGTTCTTGTTATAGGTAATAAGCATTCTTTGTCTTTTTTTATACCATCACAAATTTTTATTTCTTGTTTTTTACTTTTCTGGATTGTTGCTTTGCTAGTGATAATCTAAATCACTATTCTCCTTCTAAACTTTTGCTCGAGTTAAAGGTGCTAATTAATTGATCTTTGGTGTTTATTAGAAGAATAAATAATTAGTAAAATAAATGAAGTAATGTCATCATGATGACTGGTTTTTTCATGGGTTTAAGTTGAAGTTTTTTGCTCCAACTCTTGGCAAGTATGGTGGTATAGAGATATGGTGAAGATTTTCTGATTTAATTTTTGGTTCATTTTTTAAGCTTAACTAAGATGGGAGCACTTCGGTGGAATGACGTTGTGAATGAACATGAAGGATGGAGACTGTTCAGCTGCATTTGGTTGCACGCAGGAATTGTTCATTTGGCCGCAAACATGCTTAGTCTGGTCTTCATTGGCATTCGCCTTGAACAACAATTTGGATTTGGTATGTTTTTTTTTCCTGGTTTATAATAGTATGAATTATACACAATTTTGAGTAAAAACATACAAAGTAGCAGTTTTATACCTTTAGACATGGCCACTCATTTGGAAGTGTTCATCTTGTTCTGTGTTCTTCAAATGGTTATGGCCTCACATTTGTGAAAACATTGGCAGTGAGGATAGGAATCATTTACTTATGTTCTGGATTCGGCGGGAGTGTACTATCTTCTCTATTCATTAGAAACAACATATCTGTTGGTGCTTCTGGTGCTCTTTTTGGACTTCTTGGAGCAATGCTTTCAGAACTTATCACCAACTGGAGTATTTATACCAATAAGGTGAGTATAGAGTCATCACTTTCAATCCTTTTTTTTTTTTTTCATTCAGTACGCTTGTTATGCATCATCATGAATCTTGATAGGTTAATTTTTTGTACCCTCTTTAAAACTGAATTCATGAATATCCCTTTTAGTTCTGGTCTTTTGAGCATTTTATTGACTTGCACATATGGGAAATACTTGGATAGTGTATTTAACAGAACATTTGTAAGTTCCTAACCCTCTCTCTGCATTTTGCAGGCTGCTGCTTTGTTCACACTGCTGTTCATTATTGTCATCAATCTTGCCATTGGAATGTTGCCCCACGTTGATAACTTTGCTCATATTGGGGGATTCCTCACAGGATTTCTCCTTGGTTTTGTTTTGCTGCTCCGCCCTCAATTTGGGTGGTTAGAACAGCGGCGCCTCCCTCGTCACCCTGCCGGCGTTCGCCTCAAGTCAAAATACAAGGCTTACCAATATGTTCTATGGATTGTCTCTCTTATTTTATTCATTGTTGGGTGAGGTCCTTTCTTAAATACTCATAACTCATAATGTATTACTGTTATGAATCATAATTCTGCTGTTTTTGGTATATGAGAAGAAATTATTATTTGGCTACATGAGAATTCTATCAACTAAATCTTAATTTGATCTATAGAGATGTCAGTTCTTGTGGCCTGTTAGGAAATGGAAAAGTGGTTATTTGTTTGCACAATGCACTCCATATCAACCAATACTGATTCTGTTATTTGCTTTGCTTTGAGTATTTTAGTCTGTCTCAAATGCATTTCTATTGTTCTCTAATCATTGAATTTATTTGTTGAATGATAGGTTAACTATTGCTCTGGTGATGCTATTCCGGGGTGAGAGTGGATATGATCACTGCCATTGGTGTCACTATCTAACTTGTGTTCCAACTTCTAAATGGAAATGCGAGGACAATTAAACAAAAGGGCATGAATTACCCCTCGTTATATTTGTAGCTATAGCTCATAAAATTGAGTTATTTTTTTTTTCTTGGTTATTTCCTGTCAAAAATAAGTTACTGATTTGACAATCGGTTTATTTGTATTATAAATATATATAAAGAAATTTATTTGTATATGAAATTCATTGATCACTTTTCATTCATATTCTGCCTGACTTTTTCTATTGTTTAGTTCTTTCTGACTCTAAATTTATCCATTCCCTGTAATCTTTATAATCACTAGTATAGAATGTGCAGTCTATTTCAATGATAGTTTGAATAATATGATTAAATTCTATCTGTACCATTGATTCTCTTTCACCTTGATAATTTAAGCATAAGAGTACAGAGACATGGTTCAAAACTGTCTTCAAGATACCATTACCACGAGAGGGTCATCACTTAAACTTCACGTTCAGACTAGAACCATTTGGGATGCTGTTCGATCTAACACAAGATATTACTACGTTCTAGATAATTAACAAATTAACCTGGCATCAATGGGGATTATTTGGCTTTATTATATAATTTATTCTTCTGTTTTGATTATTTTGGGATTTTGATCTATATCAACAATATACTTGATTCTTTCAGTTTTTAATTATTCTAATAAAGTTTTCTATTCAAATTTGTTCCATACAACCGAACATGCTACAAGATTTTATTGGTTGAAATGTTGATTTTGTAGATGTTGTAATTTTGGAATGGTGTTTTGATTGGTGTCTTCATTCCTTTCCTTTTCCCTTTCTCTCCTGCCCTCTTTTACCTCGACTAAATCTTTCCGCTCAACGAAGCAAAGATTTGCGTGTAAATGTTTTGAAAAACGTTCCATTCTCGTCTTTTTGGTCACTTCTCTTGTAATCACATTTCCCTCTCCCTTCTTTTTAAACCTTTTTTCCAAAAATAAAATAACAATAAAGCATATGTACTTATGACATTTACCATCTGTAGATGATACCTTAATTTTGGGTATACAAAGATAGGAAAATATTTTGTTGTAAAATCTATACTGCAGTTCTTTAAGTTGGTTTTGGGTTTAAAAGTCAATTTAGTGGGTATTGGAAGAATGCAGGATGGTTAAGACATGTAGTTGAGATACTGTATTGCAAGATAGGATAAGTTACTTTTAAATCTCTGTAATTTCTTATCCATTCCTAATACTGCAATCCAGATTATTCTCAACCAACAGACTGTAAAAAGATCCTAAAAAATCATATTTATTTGGCTATCATAGTTACTAAACATGACAAGAAAAAACCAAACCAACAAAAATTATTCAAAATATATATATATATGTCTCACACACACACAATACATGTATTACATAATAATATAAAAATATATAATTGCTAACACTTATTTAGGTCAGTAAAACAATAATCTAGGAATCTTTTAAAACTTATGACAAAATAACTCATCAAGCTAAACTTAAATGCAGCAGGCCAAATTTATATAAAAAAAGTCATTGAAAAGTAAATACGCCAAACACTATCTTCTTAACGAAGGTCATGTTTAAACCTATCATAAGCCGGTCTACCACTTATTTTCGGCTCTAGTATTATAATCAATCAACTCATTCACAGGAAGAAACGTTAACTTGACGGTCTCAAAGAAAGGTTGAAAGCAAAATCCAACACATACAATGTGACAAGAAAATCAAAACAAACTGAAGCTACTTTAATAAGGAATTGGAATCATAAACAATTCAGAAAACTACAAACTTATACATTGAAGTGTGTTGACAATAATCCGATGCAAATTGACAGAATTCTATATTACATAAAACTGACTTGGACAGTGCATAAACTACAATTGATTAAAGATAAGATGATCCTAACATCCAAAACATAAACGAATACGACATAAAATTCAGTAAGTTGGCACATTGTATTTCTTATAGGTAGAAGTGCAAACTAATTCATATCTTCAAAGGTCCACAAGCATATGAAGGTCACAGCTTAGTCAGCTGTCCAACTTTGCTCCACAATTTCTCTCACTCTTCTATTGTACTCACGCTTGTTCTCACTAAACATTCGAGCTGCTTCTGAGTTTGCAGGAGAATTTGGGTTGGGATCACAAAGCAATGACTGCCACAGTAATGATTAACTTTCAGAAATAATTATAAACATGCTGAATACTACATAGCAAGGATGTCAAAGAGTAGAATGATGAAGATAGCAATTTAGTCATGCAAAATTACTTCTCAACCACCCTGGCATATAAGATATCACAGCCAGATTATATCAGAATGGAAAACAATAATTTACAACATTTCATCCTTAAATAGTTTTTGAATATGCAGTTTGAAGAATATATCTGTTTTGTATAGGCTTCACCTACAGACTTTGTCTAAGCTTTGATCTTTATGTTTTCAGAGGGGACCCCTCGTACCAATCTATTAATAGAATACACTTGTTGGGTGGTAATAATAATAATAATAAAAAAATATAATAATAATAATAATAATAATAATAAATGATGTATACGTAGCAACAAGAGCATACCGATACCATGATTTGTTACAAACCCAGAAACAGAATAGAATAGAATTGAAGATAATGAATGTTAATAGAAAATGAAATTTGCACAGAAAAAGGAGAGGAATATGCTTTCAAAGGTTTTCTCATGTCAGAGTTGCCACTATCACAATAGAGCTAAAGATCTGTTTTATCAGACTATATTCGATTAACTAATTGATTACCCCATATTCTTCCACCCTCCATTGTTTAAGCAGACTACATAATTAATGATGTCACTAACTCTATAGCAACTTTTCCTCAATGACTGTTGGCACTGCTGGGCCTTATTTCCTAATATTCCTCTGATACAGGCCCTATCATGATCCTAACAGAGAGAACATTGGAGCATGGTGCGTACCAAAGATATTTAATATGCTAGATTTAGAAAAAGATTACAAGTAAAACAACCGATAATGATCCTGCGGAATAGTGATAGTAGCAGTCAATTTAGCGGGAGGCACCCACACCAGGTTCAATTCTGATTGTAAAAAGGAACCCCACTCCCCTTAAAAAAAACTAAAATATGACAAAATGAATATAAAAAACTTCTATTTTATATGTTTGGTTCTGCAATTTTTATAAGCAACAGAGTACATTAAGATAAGTCCAGTACAAACAGAAGGATCCGAAATCCTTCTAAATATATGCATGAAAGGAAAAAAATAAAAAAAGAGTTGAAAAATACATCATATATGCAAACAAAATGCAGTTTCTTAGCAGGTCAGACTTAAAAAAATTCTTACAAGCCCCTCATCCCCACAAACAACAAAACTAAGAAAACAAAAGTGTTCTATTAAAGAGTTTTGCACATTTCAAGGTTTAGAATTCTGGAATTGCACTACAAGTGACAGTCAATGAGATCAAATTATTCAGCAGGGATATGAAAGGACTGACAGATACTATAAGAATCATTAAAAATTGAGAGCTGTTAACTCAACAAAGAGCCTTGAGATTTGTAAAGAACACAAGAAAATGAAAATCTTTTTGAAATATTCATCATGTTCAGAATAGCAACTCATTTTTTTTAAATATAAAATTAATTGTGAAAAAGGAAAGAAAAATGTTAACATTACAAATAAATCAACACATGAATCAGCAAACAGCAAGGGACATTTTACAACAAAAAGTAATGCCTAGTACATAGCTCTTTAATAAAGGAAAAGCCATAAGTAATTTTGAAGAGCCACAGAATCTTGCATTAATTTGTGCAAAGTGTTGGTGTGGCAATACACAAGTTGAGGCAAACAAAAGACCAAACCTCAAGCGTAGAGTTAAATTATGTAAATATATGTGCTTGATATCTTCGTTTTGTAATATACTAACAATGAAATGAAAAAAAAAATGAAGAATTGTCACTATATTATACAAGATAATACCTGGATAGAAGTGAGTATAGCAGCCACATCGTATATGGGACTCCATTGATTTTGTAATATATCCAAACAAATACTTCCATCCGCATAAACTACCCAGAGCAGAAGAAATGACATTAGCAGCTAGATAGGTAATTTATGGAAGGAGAATCTTTTCAACCTAAAACTTACTGTTTGGATGAAACATTCGAGACACAAATCTCACAGTTGGTGGCTTGTTCGGATAATCCTCAGTAAACTGGAGAGTCAACTTAAACGTGCCTGAATAACTCAAAAATATGAAGACATTATTTTGATAAAGTTAAGATTTTCAGGCTATGAGCACCCAATTTCCATTTAACTTTTCCAAAATCAAAATACAGCTTCACGAGGAAAAAATGATTTAGCTCAATGGTCTAAGAAATATCTCTCCCTTGCAAATGTAATGCAATCTCTAACATTAACATAACAACAAAAGTCTTACAATCTCTTAACATTAACATAACACTATGTCATCACCTCTGGCAGAAACATAAGCCAATGTAAAAAAAAAATGTAAAACTAATAAAGACAATATAATAGACAGAAATTATTATTGATTTTGATACTGCCGTATGAGAAACCAAAAAGAAAAAATGTAACAACAAAATTGTTCGAAGATAGGAGCCATGGTAAAAGCAACCTCATCTAACATTACAGAATCATTAATGCTGCATGCAAATGTACAAGACGGCTACATAACTGAGTTGACACATGTATCAAGATTGTTCCAACATAGGAGCCGTGGTAAAAGAACAGACTCACCTCCATCCCATGGAGTATCATCAGGACTGCAATCCAAAGCAGACAAGAAAGTAGAAAGTTCTTATCCATCCATACTTAAACAAAGTGGAGGAAAACATAAAATAAAACAAAGTGACTATATCACACAAGTAAATAGCACACAGAGCATCTTTTATCCAATTCAACTCACCCAAATATGACAGCATTCCACAGCATTATGTTGTTATCCTGAGGGGCACCACTGATTCCTGCAGGTGGGTCTTGCTGCAGCCTCTTGAAATCTCTCATGAGCCTCTTCCTCGCAGGAGTCGACATTGCTAGCACCTAAAATAAACACCCACAAAGAGAAAACAAAAAAGACTTCAATTTTCCTTCAACAGCAACAAAAAGAGAGGCAAAACCTAGTTCACCACTATAGAAGACACTAGCAACAGGCCAATTCAGATTCCAACACATCCAAAACAACTGGAAAATGAAGTATAACAAACACATATGAATACATAATTCGAGAGTATAACAAAATTTTTCACAATCATCCTAGGGCAACACCTCACGCCTAGAACAGGAAAAAAAAAAAAAAAAAAAAAAAAGCAATTAGATTTACACTAATCTCATACTAAACCTTCATCAGAAACAGAACAACAAACCCCCAAATTAAAATACCAGTGAGAATTCCCAATAAACGTTAAAAAAAAGGGGGCTTTGATGTAGATCCACCCTCTGCACCAACCATCCAGAGTTCAGGCAATAAAAACCGCAAATTGGAACAAACAAGACAACGAAATTGAAAAAAAAAAAAAAATGATTGAAACGCAATTGAATTGGGAAAAGAAGGAAAAAGAAGAAGAAAATGATTACCCGTTACCCTTATGAGTTTGGAAGTATGTTGTGAAGAAAAGGGAAGATGATTGAAGGGATGGATCGAGAGATGGCGCAGAAAAGGTTATTGCTTGAATCTTACGATATTCATTCTCTTCTCTCAGAATTTAGAAGAAGGGTATGTATTTGTATGGGTCTAATCACACCCTTCTCTTAAAATATTATATATATTTGGTCCAATGTTCTTCCTAAATGCTTAACTATTTTTTTTTTATTTCCCAATTATATTCAATTTTCTTTACCTAAAATCAATTTGTTTTCTTAGATGTCTCATAGCCACTTATGAAATTTAAAATTTTAATAGTTCGACAACTAGAAATATCTCTTACTTTACTTAAGATTAGTTGCGTTTTCATTCGCTTACTTAAAGTAAATCAAAAGTATGTTTAATATGAATACAAAAGAATTTAGTGTAGAAACTTTGTAAAATTAAAATCAAAGTTTTTACTTATCTATAATAAACATCTTCTTGCATATTTATCTCTACGTCTTTGCCTTGGGATGTAATCTTAACTAATGTAATTATAAATTCAAGTTTGTATTTTGTTTTTATAAAAAGATTAAAATGTCCCAAGCTTTTGAATATGTTAAAATCTAAAGTCACTAAGAATGAGTGAACACGAATAATAAAATTATATTTGATAGCTGTTATCGGTTGGATTTACGAAGACGTTGATTTTGTTTTTAATTCTGTTTTAGTTTGAGATTTTATTTAACTAATTTAGTTTTAATACGAGGTTTGTTAGATATTTTGTTTTTAATTAGTTTTATGTTGGAAAGTAGATTTTGTGTAAAATGAGGTTCAAACTAAAAAAGAAAGAGAATGAGTGCAGAATTAGAAAAAAAAAAGGACATAAGTGACTTTTCGCTGGAGTAAGGGAGATAGTCTAGGCTAAAATCCACCCACTTAAAGCTGTTATGTTCAAGGGCAGCAGTTAGAGTGCAAATCATGACATACTGCAAAGTGCAAACATTATAAAAGGAGGGATAGAGCAATGAAAAAGATCATCCATTACCTATCATCTCTCATTTGTGGGAACGTTTTCCTAGCAGTCGTGATCAAGATCTTTCTTTTCCTTTCTCCACTTCAAATGTACTCTTATATTTATTTGATATTGTTTTATTCAGTTTATCTTTGTTTAATATTTTGAATTAAATTGTCATACTTTACATTTCTCTTTATAACTGAAAAACACTTCTTGGAACCAAACGATTAATGCATTACATTTATAAGTTTCATGAATGAATTATAGAGTAATGACTGCATATAACAACTGATCTTAATGTTAATTAAATTATTCTAATAACTAGAAATAGAAGTTAGAAAATTTAGTTTATGAATTTCAATGCTAGAAAAATCAGGTTGAAAAGGCTTTTATTTGCGCAGAAGATTGATAATTGAAAAAGACATTATTGAATTCGGTTAAGAGTATATGAGAATGAAAAATATTATTATTCAATCCCAAGACTTTTATTTTTATTAATTTCATTTCTTTTAACTACTTTTTGTTATATTTTCTTTAAATCAATAAATAAACTCATTATTGTTAATTGCTTATATTCAGTATCTATTGATATATATATTTGGTTGTGTAGAAACTATACTCATCTTATTTATTATACTACTTTTGAACTCATCCTCATCTTATTTATTATATTACCAATATCTGATTTGAAGGAAATTGTATGTTATGGATTCTTAGTAACATAAATAATAATAATATAAAATTATTATTAATTAAAGTTTATCGTTTGATAATTATAATTGATTGTTATTTAATGTTGATTTATTAAAGATTATCATTTTAATTTTATTTGTAATTATGGGTGACTTGGTTCACTTTGTTTATATTATTCAACCAACCAAAATTTGGTAGACAATCAATCAAACTCACCTTTAGATTTTATAATAATTGTTTAAAGTGTAATTTTTGTTATTTAAAAATGTATTAACTGAAATATAATGATTTGATCTCACTGTAACTTAATTCCCATAAATTTAGATAATTGATATATCTTGTAACACATATAGTTAAGTAATAAATATATTATACATAGTTTTTATTAAATATAATAAATAATTATTTATATAAGATATAATTTTAATTAATATTTTTTTTTAAATTTGGACTCGTGGTCTCATTTAAAAAATATGAAAACAGCTCATTTTTTTATTTGATATTATTTTAGTTAATGGGTAAGAATCTCTTTTATTTATTTGATATTGGCTTTCTATTAATTGTAACGTTGACATTTTTTTTATTTTATATGACGAATTCAATTATGAGTGGTTCAAAATTAAGATTAGTATATCAACTTTAAATAAATATTTGTTAGTTGACGTTCAAAAGCCTTTTAGAGAGACTAAAACATATTGCATTGAGTCTGTCAAGATGTTAAGGTTGAATTTGAATGATAGACTATCCTTGCCTCCCCAACCTCAATAAGACATTAGACAACCAACTAAGTGTTGAAATAAATTTTAAACCACGTGGTTACTTCTCTAACTTTGAACACAATAATTACTCAAGAACCTTATTTTCTCAGCAAAAGAAAGAATTATTCTTCTATGAAGTAAGGATGGTCCACTAACTCGAATGGACCATCTCCTCATTACCATGTTTGAGGTGAACTCACTTTTGTATATCAATAAGATGACCAACTAAGTGAAGGTTGTTAGAGGATTATCAAGCAATTATTCTTGACAAAATTATTTTAATAGTAATGTTCAAACAACTCCAAGTAGAAATTGTTAAGTGATATTAATCATGATATGAAAATTAGTTTTAAATCATAATTATTATTTTAATTGTCTCTAAAATCATTTTTTTTAATGTGATTACAGATATGTTATGAATGGTGTCTATTATTCTATATTGTACATTTATGTGTGTGTCTTTCTTTGAAGACTTAGTGGATTGAGGCATTAGTTTGTGTTTATTTTTGCTCCTTTTGAATGCATATAGTAAAAATAATATCAGGTCGATAAATTGATCTCATTTTTTTATTTTTTATTTAATTAATTTTAAAATAATTTGTGCAGATTTAGGGAAGAATATTATAAATTTAAATATTTATAAATTAGATTTAAAGACTTATCAAAGAACAGTATCGAAAGATAGTATGAGACTTGAGACTTCAAGACAATATACTATGATCAAGTTTATTGTTTTGACAATCAGATTTTATCTTTTTAACTTAGTATCATTTTGTATACTAAAATTATATTCAGTATTTTATATATATATATATATATATATATATATATATATATATTATTTTTTTTTTTTATATAAAAATATACAAATATGTCAATTAGAAGATATGAATCAAGTTATTCAAAACTTCTAAAAAAGAGAAGATTTGAAATTCAAATAAATTTTAAATAAAAGTATCATAATTTTAATTATTTTATTAATTTAAAAAATATCTCATTTTTTTAATTTGCTTTAGGCCTCCTAAAGTCTTAAGCCAACACTACTTACGTGAGTTAGCATACGGTGCATGCAATTGATTTTTTGAGATTTGTATTTGATGTCAATATGTTTTTTATTACCAATTTGTTATTGATTTAAAAGTAAAATTTAGACTCTTTGATTGATTCGATCACTTAACGAGTACAGTAACATACCAACATAGTATTGTTAGGTGTTTTAAGTATAAGTTATACTGATATTATTTAAATATTCTAACACATTATAAGTATTATAAGTATAGTTATAAGTGTGAATTATGTTAACAAATTTATTATCACAATTGAAAAAATTGTAGATATAAAATATAGTGACCCATCATATATGTTGTTACATGTGAATACTCAAGTATATAATATTTATAGTACATTTTTTATACATCAATAAATATGAAATATGTTACAATAATATTTAAATAAGAACATATTAAGTATGTCTCGTGAAACAATCATTTAACATCATTACTACTTTTTTAAATTGAAGTATATTTTTTAATCAAATTTTAAACAAGAAATTAGTGTATGTTCAGACTGGTAGCATTTTAAAATAAAAAATAATCATTAGATTAATATAAGTTAAGAAAATACTTATTATCACTTTTTTATCTTAATTTATACAATTCCAAAACAAGCAAAAAAATTAAAATATTAATTATTAGTTATATTTTGATTACTTAATTAAAGATAATTAAAATTTGATATTTTATTTCTATATATTAATTTCTACGAGTATTATTCTTTAGATAATTTTTATAATATAATATATTTTAATTATGATATTATTTAAAATATTTATTTTGATTAATGTTTTTCTAATTTTTATATTTTTTTATTTTGTTACATTAAGTCTTAATATTATATTTTATGTTTTAAAAAAACTATTTTGATGACTTTTTAACTAAAATGTTAAATATATTAATGGGAATGATTGATGTTCACTCACAGGTTTCTTAAATCTGAATTTAGAATTTAAAATTTTTAAAAATATTTATTTTAATATTTTTATGTTTTTAAAAATATTTATTTTAGTATTTTATGTTTCTTAAAATGTCTATTTTAGTATTTTATGTTTTTTTAAATTTTATTTTTATTTTTTCAATTAAAATGTAAAGTTGATGTGACTTTAGATGTGTGATATTGGATTGTAATAACATATCGTATTAATTTAAAAAGATATATACAAATTATAATTAATTAATTAATGAAAGTCTACATTGATATTAGGACATAAGATAAGTAATTATTTAATTATCAACTAAATAGACTACATTTTTATATTAAGACATGAACAAGTCATCTAAATAAATAATGAGAGTCAGATATTTGTACTAAGATATCTAACAAGTTATTGTATTATTAATAATTAATCACATTTATACTCAAATACTTAACAAGTCATTATCACTTAATGAGAACTCACATTTTTACTGAGATACCCACAAGTGGTTATCAAAGTAATGAGAGAGCCCACATTTGTAGTGAGATATCACAACAATACATTATCAATCAATTAATGAGAACCCATATTTGTTTTGACATATCTTGAACAAGTCATTATCAATTAACGATAGCTTGCATTTGGTATGAGATAAGATCTACTGTAATAAGCACTCATTATCAAAAGAATAAAAAATCACTCAATTATGGTCAATCAATTAAGCCAAATTTTGTGTGATAGTGATGTAAAATAGTCAAATAAATCAAGTAGTGTTAAGAATGTGACTTCATAGACAATCATATTAAATGGTTAATAAGATTATGTATAACCATACAAATCAATTTGTTTGTGGACTATTTGGTAAAGATTGAGACTCTCTCCTTACATGTATCTTTTTAGAAGATTGATCAAAGATTTCAAATAATGAGGAAACCTATTTAAAACTATAAAATCATTGAAACTAAAGCTCATTCCATTACAAAGAAAATGATGATAATAATATTTATATATAACACGATTGAAGAAACTTTGTAAAATTAAAAGTCAAAGTTTTTACTTATCCATAATAAGAACCTTGTGACATATTTATCTCCGTAGTGTTGTTGACTTTTTGAGATGTAATCTTAATTAATGTGATTATAAAGCCAAGTTTGTACTTTCTTTTTGTAACATAAAAAAAAACATCTAACAATAAGTTTTTGAAAGTGTAAAAATCTTAAGTCACTACGAAAGAGTAAGCATGAATAATAAAATTATATTTGATTTGATGCAGATGTTATTTTATAGACTTTCAATAAAGTAAATAAAATATAAAATAATTATTAATTATAATTCAGTGATGGATATTATTATAATTGAACTGTTATTTAATATTTATTTATCAAATATTATCGTTTTGATTTTATGGACAATTTATGTTTTAAGAATCAAACTCTTCAAATTTGGCTTACTTTGTTCATATAATGTAACTAATAACAATTTTTCTTCAATAATTTTTATAATTGAAAATCAAATTCTAGACCTTAGATTTGATACCAATTATTTAAAGTGTAACTCTTTTATTTATAAGTATAGCAATCCAAATATTACAATTTAATTTATTTGTAACTTAATTCAACTAACCTAGGACAATTTATATATCTTGTTAAACATATATAGTTAAGTAATAAATACATTATACATAGTTTTATTAAATATAGTAAATAATTATTTATGCAAGATACAATTTTAATTAATAGTTATTTTTAAAAATTTGGGCTTAGAAATGTTTATTATTATTTTTTTAATCAAAAAAGTAAAGTTGGTGTGAATATAGAGGTGTGATATTGAATTACAATAGCATATCATGTAGTTTATTTAATAATTTCAAAAAATTATACAAATCATAGTTAATTAATTAATAAGAACTTACATTTACACTAAGACACAAGATAAGTCATTGGTTAAAACACACATTTGTATTAAGATATCCAACAATTCATTTAATTAAATAATCAAATAATAGTCTATATTTGTACTAAGATATCCTATAAGTCATTACATCATTATTAATTAATGAAATCTATATTTGTACTCATATATGAGACAAGTTATTATTACTTTATAAGAGTTCACATTTGTATTGAGATACCTAACACATCATAAATAATTAATATGAGAGTTCATATTTATACAAACTGAGAATATTTCTTTGGACATATTTTATTGAGATCAATTTAATTTGTACACACTCTTTATAGATATCTTCCATTTTTCATTTAACTTCTTTGACATGATTACCTTAGTGACCAATGTGGTGTAGGTGATTTTCTTTATGAAGTTGACCTTTAAAAGCTTTCTAACCTATTGAATGATTACTTATTAATGTTGTTCTTTGAGTTTTCTTTTAATTTGGATTGTTAGGCTTATCCTAAGATAAGGTAGGGAAGGTAGATTTGAATTATGTAAGAAAATAAAGAATTAGTATGTTGATAACTATTAAACTAATTGGGTTCACATCACTTAGAATAATAAATTATTTTAAAATATAAGAAAATAAAAAGATGTTGAATTTATAAGAAGATTTTAAAGATATTTTTCTTAATAACTGGTATTGAAAATATTTTTATTTTAATAGTATGTTATTTATAATATTTTTTGAAATTAATAAATGAATATCAATCGTTCTCAACTTACATATAAAATCTTATATATTTAGAGAAAGTCCTTTAGTAAAAATGTTTGTTATTTGAAGTGTTGTATAAGAGCATGATTGTAGCCATAAGCATTTGTCAAAATTAATTTTGATGAAATACTTGTCAATTTCAATATGTTTGGTCCAATTATACTATACTAGATTATAGGTAATACTTACTACTGACGTGTTATTATATTACAATTACACATAGATGTCAACCTTTATTTTAAGGTCATTCAATTTGATTTCCATCTATAATACTTCACACACACCTTGATCATGGACTTACAATCCAACTTTTTCACTAAAATAAAATACTTTATCTTATTTTTACTTATCTAGTTACCAAAATTTATAAAAAAATATGTAATATGCAAATGTAGATTAATTTTTAGGTAAAAATTTTAATTTATTATTGATATGCGAATAATTTTTAAGATACTTTAGTATGAATAATATATATTTTAACGTAGAACTTTGATTCATTAATTCATTATCTTTAATCAAAATTAAAATATAGAAGGATAATAAGTAGGTTGGAATAAAATATAAAAATATGCATAATATATAAGTGTGGCTTATTCATATAATTTATACTTATTAGTACTTTGAGTTAGAGATTTTAGTTTTTGATGGGTTTACTTAGTTATTAGTTAAACACACACGTACCTATTACAACGAAGTCCATTTTTTTTTTTCAAAGGATTGGTGTAAACATAAACTTGAGCACCTTTTGTTCCTGATTTTATCCATAATTTTGCTGTTTTATATTGTAAAAAAAAATTATGTGGGTAAGAAATAAGTGCATTATCCATAGTTTCTTTTGAAAAGAGTAATTAATTATTTATGCAATATGACATTTAAATAAATAATTTTTTTTTTTTTAGAATTTGGGCTTTCGAAGGTCTCAAGTAAAAACGAAAATGGCGTCGCCCGGACTCGAACCGGAGACCTTCAGTGTGTTAGACTGACGTGATAACCAACTACACCACGACACCTTATTGATATAATTTTACTATTTTTTTATCTAAATATATAGTTTCAAAACTTAGTAAGAGCTCATAAGTTAATTTTCATAATTATAAAAAAAAAAAAATGATAATATGAATAAAAAAAATTATCTTGATAAAATGCTTAAAATCATGCGTAGATACAAGAGATATGAAGTTGCATGCATTACTAAACTAAAGAATTTTCATGAACTTATACAGCTTTAAAAACTTAACTAGTATATCTGATTCGTTAACTTATAAAATTTTAGATAACATACGTTTACTTAATAGAAAAAAAAGTTATTAACGATGTATAGGCATAATAAAATACTATTAAATACAATAATAACTAAGTATTCCAATTTAAAATTAAAGAAAAATAATAAATTACAATAAATTAATTTATTAGTACTGAATAAGATAAAATATTTTTTTCTTTTTTTTTTTTTTGTAATTAAGGATAAAACAAATACACTTTAAAATTTGCCAAATTGATTATACGAAAGACTTGTCTGTAAGAGTTCACGCCAGAATTTCTTGCTTAATTAAATGTCTTGCTGGGTGTTATATTTGATCCTCATTGGAATCAAATTAAATAAAGACAATATATTGATAAATCTAATTAAATTAATAATAGCTATGTTCCGTTAAACTCATCTGTTATTTTATAATTCATTACTTATTTGAAAGAATAAATATGTTTTTTGTGATTAAAAGCAAGTCATTTTTTATGATTTAAAAAATTGGATTCATTTTTCAATTCTTTCTTAAGTGTCTATAATTATGTAAAACGATATTTAAATGCCACAGATATATGATATCTAAATAGAGCTTCTTATAATCCAAAAATTCCATGGGTTAATATGACGACACTTTTTTCATAAACTGTTGCAATAATTTCATTTGGAAATTACCGAAATAGATTTTTTAAAAAAAGATACACGACTTTATTATTCATAATCTGTTATTACAAGCATGATTTTATTTTTTTAAATTAAAATAAATTCATGATGCAAAATATGATTTTATTTTATTATTATCTATAACCTATAATGATATATAAAGAAAATACCTTATGTTAATATACATATTTCGTAGGTTTTAATTTAACTTTATAATTGCCATTGTTATTTATCTTTCACGGTCTTCTTTACATTTTTTTAAATCACTCATATTCTCTATATCACAACACACAAACTGCTAAGTAAATATTTATTACCACCATTATTACATTTTTCTTAATTTAAAAAAAATATAGAGGCATGGATTCCTCTTTTTCACTGGTTTATTATAATAGAAGTCAAATGTTTTAAAGAAATATACCTTCAACTTTATTAATAAAAATGTTTTTATATTATTGTGAAAATAAAAATAAAACGATGTAGCTTATAATTGTATAATTATTATTATTATTTATTATTATTATGAGGATAATATTATTAATGTTAAACATAATAGTTATAAAAATAATAGTAAGTACAAAGCATGAGAGGTAGACTGAATAGAAAAGTAGCCAACCATTTTTAATGCTTCAATTTTCTACATATCAGGTTTCAAAGGTTTATAGAATCTTTCATAACACAATTCAATTCCAATTCAAGTTCCATATCTAACCTATTTTTTCTTAGTTTTAGGGTTGATGAAGAATATTGTTTCCATAAATTCTCAGTCAGCAACCATATTTAGTCCTATTTATTCTACAAAATTATTCCAAACCCACTTCATCTATCAGGGCACTGTTATGCCCCAGATTCATATTAATTATGTTTGGTGGTTGATGGATCCATAAACTATGTTCTTACCCATCCTTCATTGCCTCTGTGCTATTCTTTTGACCAGGTTTTCCCTTTAATTAATCAAATTGCTAATCATGATGCCATCAAACTTTCCAAATCACTCTACCTTTCTTATTTGTTTAGGTACATGTGTATGTCACACCATTAATGTACTATATTATATGATTCACGTGTCCTCTTAATTCATTGAATTTACATGCCCTTTGTCCTTTACCACATGTTCACCACAGGTGAAAAACATATAGACTAGTTCATAATTATATGACCCCTCTTCTACTTTAGTTTATGTGTTGATTTGTACTTTTCAATTGAGGTGAATTATGATTATGCTGAGAGAAAATCTGGTTTGTGACACCTTTTCTGGTTGTTACACTGTTAGTTTAACAGTTGATGTCATAATGATTCAAATGAGAGGTTATTGATCTTTGATATGAATGATAAAAGCAAATGATTTTGGCATAATGAAAGCAGTGACAGAAAGGTGTATTTGTTAAAGTGTGTCAGGGTTAGATTGATGTGGTCCAAAACTAGATCACAGATACCTACCAACAAGGTCCAGCACAAATCAAAGATAGATGAGTTCTTTTTAAGCATGTTAAAAGAAATTAGTGATTTTTAGACATTTTTCCACTTTCCAAGACCATTTTATGTGACTAGGCCAAATTTACAAGGGAGGTTGTAACAGAAACAAAGACACCTTTAACCTCCAATTATGGGTTTGGAGATACTTTTGGTGAAAAAAATTAGATAAAAGAGAGAGAACAAGATCTAATGGGAGCAACTACTGCTGCTTCTGCATTATTCTCATTATCAATTGTCTTCAACTGCATGGCCTACAGTGAGCATCCAAGGCTGCAGTTCCCTCTCATAGTTACATCAGGGACAAAAATCACAACAAAACAAAGCAAAATGGAACAGAACAAAAAAAAGGAGGGAGAGGAGTCATGTCATGCTGTCTCTTATGCCACTTCATGTGTGCAATCTTTTGTCCTTTTGTGTTGGTGTCCATGTCTGTGAAATGGTCCACCGAAAGGCAAAACTATAAAGAAAGCTAAGGTATAGTTTTCCTGAATTCACATGGAACAAATATAACTGGGAAGAATTCACATTGGATAGATAAAAGAATAGGAACTTTTCCAGATAAAGAAATAAAAATAAGAATTCTAACCAAAACATGTCATGTCATCTTTATTTACTAGTTAGTAATAATACTTATAACCCACTTATCTCTACCTTAGAAGTTAAAAACTATTTTTTTTTTCTGAAACTCATGTATCGAGAAACCAACTTGTGTCAAAAGATATTTTTTATATACATAGACTCAAAGATCACACTTCTAATCATCTGTGACAGTATCTTCACACAAGATTTTATGTTCAAAACAAAAATAATTTTTTGTGCACCAAATGTTGCTTACTTTGATACAAGACTGATACAAACATGTACATTCAATGCCATGAGAAATCAAATTGGAGAAATTTCTGCAGCTATTTGAGAAAAATTGTATGCAACCCTTTTTGCAATTCATTTGGAAAGAAGAGGAGAATCCAATCTTAAAAACTAGTGGTGAGTGTCTTAATTAAGACTTTAATACCATATTAAGTAACTCATTTTAATCAACCTGAGACTCTGATATTAAGATTAAAAGTTGACATAGCCTAATGAAGAAACCATCAAAGCGAAAAAACAAGAAACTGTTTTGCAATATTGCACTCTAATGAATAAGACTTTTCCTTTTGAAGATGTAAGATTCATCAATATGGTTTTGTCTCTTTCCTCATTCAAGAAGATTGTTCTCACAAGAAAATTAACAGGATATGTGCGCAAGATATAAACTCTGGATTCGGTAGTTCATGTCTGTCCAAAAGTAAAAGACTGTTTAAGCATCAATGTATCATGAATACGATAGGTTCCTATTGCAGAAGATTCCACCAAAAACAACCACCTTGTCATTTTGGTAAGTGAAAGATATTAGTAGATTACCAGATATCTGCAACAAACTACAGGTAAAGGTGGATGGAATCTATACTTAATATATTTATTAACACGCATGTTCACAAGGAATTTGATATGACCCTGAAAAGCCGTTTTGCTAACTTTGCAGTTCTTCACGACATAGAATCAATGCTAACATGCTAAACGATGAAAGTAGTTGTTGAATCATTCATAGTCTTACGAAGTTTGATGTAGAAAAGATTTACAAAGTAGTTACTTTCTATTTTAGTTATTTAAAACATTGAAGTTTTGTAATATAAATATCACTTATAGGTATAAAAACTCCTTTAACTATACACATCATTGTTAATACATGTTTCACCCTGTGTCTTCTTTTAAAATTTTGTTCAACATTATCCTTATTTTATAATCATTGATATTTTCGTGGAAGGGAAGGGACCAGTTTAGTGTTACATAGCTTCTGATGAATCACAATCATAACCAGCATTGGATTAATGAGCATTCAAAACATGTTATATTTCAACATTAACAAAATTCAGTAAAAACATTAAAGAACATGTATTTCAACATAATAAAATTCAGTAAAACTCAATCATGAGTCAACAAAGGTGGCCTTTGATGGTGTGGTCTCAAAGACTATAGGAGAACAGGTCAAATACTTACATCCTAAAACTGTTGTCATACACAGAAAACCCAAGCAAAATAAACTAATGTCTTCTATTTTTGGTTTTTCTGGGGAAAATAGAGGGGACCTCAATGTGTTCATCAACAAAACTATGATGTCATCTTAAATTGGCACTCCCAATTCTGTTCAAGCTGCTGTTTGTGGTAGAATAGGCCTTGCTTCTAAAATCAGAATCCCTATCTGAACTAGGTCCTGCATCCCAAAAACCCTGAAGAGACCTTCTTGTGGAACCGTATCTCTCAAACTCAATTCTTTGCCTTGGAGCACTATGAGACCTAACCTTGGCTCTTGAAGATTCAGTATTTGACATGTAATTGGGATGACCAGAATAGCCACTGAAGACACTCCATGCACACTCACTCTTAGTCGGTGTGAATGGACCTCTCCTTGAACCACTTCCAAGTCCAGAGGAAGCAGAGAATGCATGAGGACTATCCTCAACATTTCTCAAAGATGCTTCTTCTTTTCCTTTGTGAAGTTTCAGAGAGCCAAAGGGTAGAGCCTCCCTTGAAGAGAGACTTGGATATAGAGATTTTGAAGAACGTTTCGATGGAGACTCATATACCACAAAATTGTCATTGTTGTAATCAGAAGACAAATAATGATGTGCTGGCTGAAATGAGCCACTACTGTGGTGTGAGTTCAAATGTGGCTTCCAAGTATCCACTTCAAGAATCTTGTCACTCTTCTCATCATCAAGGTGCCCATTTTTCAATGAACCATCTTTAGTTTGGCTCCAAGAATTTTCTTCCATCCAATTGTCTAGCCAATGGGAACCAAACCGGGCTTTCTCCAAGTCAACGTCTCTAAAATTTGCATTGGAACTACATCTCTGCAAGATGAAAATGGAGAATGAATTTAAAGGGGAAATCATGTTAATAGGTTCACCATCTAAACTTGTATTTGTAGGAAGAACAACGTGTACCTTGAGAATAGATCCATCAAATTTCGTACTATAGCCATAAAGTGAGTGCTGATAATCTTCAGGGACCTTCAATTTTTCAAAATGAAATATAAAAGACTCAGAAAAAAGATTAATGATTACATTACCAAAATGGCACTATCCAACCTAAAGATTATCTAAAGAAGCATGGTGTAGCACTAGTTTAATTTGCAACATGTTGCTTTGTACAGGGTGGGAAAGCTATGATGCAAAAGATTCCTAGTTGCCACATTTGGGGGATGACAGCAAAAAGAAAAATAGAGAAAGAAAAGTACATTAATAAAGATAACAAGTTTGAAGAAAGTAAGATGCCATCAAAAAGCCTCTCCAACAAGTTATTAAGATAAAGATCATCATGCCATGCCAACAATTAAAAGAACAGAAATTTATATGTTTGACTTTGCTTACAGGGTAATAAGAAAGTGAAGACTTGAAAGAATGCATATTATCAGACAAGTTCCCTCGTGTGGCACGCGCCCGAGACTGCAGTCGCACCAAAGTCTGCATGCGCCTCAGCATATCTGTAGTTTGCTTTCTCACAATGTGGCCTCTCACCAATGCTTGCAACTTCACCAATGCTTTAAGTGCTCTCAAAGCCCTCCTTGCCTTCCAAATTCATACCAAGAATATCAGTAAAAGTTAAAACTTCCATCAGAATTTTTAAGAGATTTAAAGAAGACAAAAACATAATCAAAAGGATAACAACATAGTTACGTAGTTATAAAAGAATTTAGTTAGAACAAATTAACATGTAAAGCTCATACAATGCCATTTGATCCTACATTGCTATGCTACTATGACATGTTAAAAATTAAGCTCACAATAAAATAAGCATACCCTCAAAAGATGGGAAATAGATGAGCATGGAATGTCAGAAAGTTGAGGAATATTAAAATGAAAAAAGACATGAGAAAGTGGGGGAGGAGATTGAGGTTGATGGGTGTAATCATAAGTAAACATAAATACACAGTGGAAAGTCATGCATTATTGATGCTTTTGTATGTTAATTGAAGCTTCCAATGTTGCATGCCCCACCATGGTAGAACAGGCACAAAGTGAAAATTTAAGTTCAACGAACGTTGTTGCCTTAATGCTACTTTCAGTTTCTTTTACAAACAAAACAAAACATCACAGCCTAACTGCTGGTCCGTGTGTCCTCAAAAGGAGTAGCTTCCTCTCACGTGAAGGTGAAAAACAAGGTGTAAAAGATCACTTTTCACTTTAACCCTCTTAAAGCATGGCTTTTCACTTTCGGCTTCTCATTTGTCAACCCCAAGAAGAAGCACACAAGTTTAACACATTGAATGTACCTTTCTTTTATTATGTGAAATATTTCTATATAGAAAAAAAAAAATCACACCTTGAGAATCAACCCTCAATATTTCAATCAATGCACACCATACCATACCAAGCCAATAAAAAAAAAGACAGTACTTTGAACTTGGCAGTGACCCTGCAGAACTCAGGTCCATGACCTACGAAATGGGTTGAAGCAGGGCCACTTCACATTTGGTGTTGTTTTTTGGGTACAAAGGGTCATTCTACAATGGCTCACCAAAATGTGGGGCTCACTCATATTCTGACTCCCACAGGTTACCCTTTTGTCCATTTCTCGAAACTTTCTTGGTCCCTTGATCCTTGTATTGTCACACAATACAGTCCCAAAACAAGGTCACTTTGATCTGAATGCAGAATCTCATAGCACCAGACACCACTCTAGGCTCACACCAACCTCTTCTCAAGGACCCAGATCACACATAAGCATCACCCCACCAAGTACACGACAGGACACAGAACAGAACACACCCCACATCACAAAAGTGACGCAACACATTAAAATTGCAGCGACCACGTGATGATGCGAAAACATGTGGCAGTCAACAGCCATAACATTGAAAACCAAATCAAATCTGCTTTAGGCCTAAAAGATTTGGAATTCAATACCATCCAAAACTAAAAATCCTTAATAATACGAGAAACTCAATTAATTTAATTTTTCTAAAGAATTTTTAAATTTTCGATTTTCATATCTCAGGAAAAAAAAAATTCTAAAAATGAAATTTCACCCTCTTAAAAATTAGTAAGCACCCAAGTGGGATTTTTATTTTCCTCTCCTATAATGCAAACATTTACAAGTGGGTTTCTGTAGATTTGTCGGCGGAACCCAAAATTCCTCTAAAAATGAAATTTTTTAACAATTTGTTCATAATTATCAACCATAGTAGGATTTTATTAAAAAATATTTAAAAAAAATTATTGGAAGCAGAATGGCACGAGTGTTGTGATTTGTGAGAGGCAACAAGTTTCTTTGGATAGGTGAAAAGTGTAGAAAAAAGAAACTTCGTTGAAAATGAAGCAATATTTAACCAGTGTTTGTTTCCCGAGAAAAAATAATTGGGAAAAAAAGCACTGGGAATCAGAGTCAGAGAGTCAACAAATTTGAAATTAGCTGACACGCTGTAAACGTGGCAGAAAATTTAAAAACGAAATTCACGACCCTTGTCATAGGAATCAAATATTTTTCAATAATAGTCAATTCAATAGTAAAAAAAAGTGTACTTTTACTATTTTTTAAATAACTGGGCATAAAAAAAATCTCTGAAATACATCATTACTCATGTTAGAGTTAGATTCCTCTTATACTTTCAACTCTTTACGAATATAAAACAATTTCATTCAATTTTCAACATTTATAACCTTGAACAACGGAACATGGCTATTTCACTTCCCAAACATAATTAAAAAAAATACGAATCGAGTTAAATTTAAGTTCCATGAGTATAACAAGAATTATCATTCCACCACAGATGGTGTGATGCATAAAAATAACAAAATTGGTAACTTTTGCTATTATTAACTTGAAATTATTTAAATTAAATGGTAGCAAAAATTAATTAAATTAAAGAAGAATAAACTATATTAGTGTTTTTTTTTACTTAAACACAACATTCTTTTTTACTAAGAAAAAATTACCAACAAAAAAATAAAACGAGAGTTTCAGTTTTTTCACATACCAAGTAACCTCGGAACGCCGACTGAATCTTCACGGCGGCGGCGGTATCCTCGGCCGCCAGCCGCCGGTGAGACGCCGTGGCAGGTCTTCCGGCGGCAGGCCCATTGCCGCTGGTCAGCCTCACGACCTCGGCTGCTGCGTGGGCGGCGGCGAGAGCGGCCTCTGCAACGGCGGCGGTAGCCGCGGCGACGGCGATGGCATGCTTGTTGGCGTCCAAGGAGTCGGAGAAAGGAGCAGAGGAAGTAGAAGGGTCAAAGTTGTTGTTGTTATGTGAGGGCAACGTGGTGGACTTGTACCTCGTACTCTGTTTCACGAAGTTCCACGTTTTCTTGTCCTTGGCGGGTTTGGGAGCTGAGCCGTCGGAGGGTGGCGGATTGTGGTGTTTCTTGGCGCCGAAGAGTCGCCGGAGAAAACCCATGAGGAAATTCAATGCATTGAGAAGAAATGAGAGAAAGAGAGAGAAGAAGATAAGAGTGTGGAAGGGAAGTGGTTGAAGAGAATGAGAAGGAACAGAACACTTAAATGGACCAGTTTGGAACATTGCACATTTGGAAATAATTTTTTATGTTTATATAAATAAACATGGGATAAATTATTAATTTTTTTAATATTTTCGAAAAAAAATAAAATATTTATTCTAGGAATTACAATATTTTCTAAGGTTGTTAAGAAATGTATTTCAACGGATAAAAAATTAAAAATGTAAGATTAATAACTCAAAAGATGCGGCATATATAGTTCCATAATATAGCGGTAATAATTTTGTTTAAGAAAAACATTTTTATTAAAAATATCTTTAAAAACACTCACGTAAAGATTTAGATTTATGATATAAACGTATTTTTTAGTTGATCAGTAAGATGAAAGACTGATTTTGATATAAAATTATATTAATATCACCTAAATTTTGAGTAATTTTTTAGTTAAAGCATTATGAAAACTATTTTGTTAATTTTGTTATTTTAATAAAATTAAATTTGATCTGACTAAAATTTTAAATTTTATATACGGCGTTCTGTTATTTAAGTGCGAATGTAAGACTCATAGTACATAAAATTTAATTTCAATACGTTATAAACTTATTTTTTTTACATTATCAATTAATAAAAACATCTTTAAAATATTTTTAATGTGAATTTTTGTAAAAATGATGTTATTTAGTACGAGAAGGTTTCATATGAAAAAACACAAAATGATTTTTGTAGTTACAAAATCTACATGACAATCCAGGAAATGATGTCATTAAACAGGTTTACACTTTAAATTAAATTCTAAATAATATTTATTACTTGATTTAAAATGGTATCTTATTATATTTAAAAAGTTTAAAGAAGGATTAATCGGCCTTACACAACAGCTCATTCCAAAAATTTACATCCATTATACTCATTGTAATTTTTCAATCAAATCCTTTATCACATTAATAGTAATTTTGATTTGTTTAAAAAAATACACTCAAATAAAAGATAAAATAAATATTTTTAAATCTTAAATCATATTAAATAATTAATTTTAATTTTAAATATGATAATTTGATACATAAATTAACATTTGTACATATTTAGATATGTGTATTTTAAAAAATAATATTGCTTTTAATAATAATCATCGTCATAATATTTCACGGTATGAAAAGTGAGTTAACGATAATCTATAATATTAATAACAAAAAATTTTCTTTTTAGTGTATATAAATTTTTACTATTTCACTCTTTGAATAGCTATTTTGTTAAATTAAAATAACTACTTATAATAAAAAAATTACTTACAAAATAAATAAAAACTACTTACATTAAAATTATATATGTATATATATATATTAATATTATTTTTATAAAATTATATGTATATATATATATATATATATTTAATTAATTATTTGTAAAATAATAAAGTTATATATTTTAATATTGTAAAAAATGTAAATAGACGTGTCTGTTTTCGTTAGTATTAATATAATAATAAATAAATAAATAAATAACACCTTAAAAGCAAATAACAATAATTGTAAAATTATAGCACAAATTTCGATAAAATGGAAACAGTTCAAATAAATCACCTTGAAATATATTAGACACACCAGTGGAGAATGAAATCTAATTAATATGTTAGTTGCAACATTTTATTTTATTTGTGACAAAGTACAATATTTTGTCTCATTCAGTGTTTCTTCTAATTAATTTTCATCTACCATGAGGTTGATAATACCCCAAAAGCTATAGTTACCTTCCTCAACCATAAAGAAAGAATTTCGAACCTCGTAATGAATATTTTTAACTATAAACAAATAAACCGTGTTAATTATGTCCCAGAAGAAACTTCATATTGTAAAAAAATTTGATCATTGAATATGGTGAGTTAATCCATTGGTGATACAACAATTTAAAGAAATTTTTGTGATCAATATTTGCTGTGAAAAAAAAAAATCATTGGGACAGTAACAAGTAGAAAACACCAAATGTTTATTTTATAAATGAGTAAAACCTAAACTAAGAGCATTAATGCAGCCTCCTCAACCTTATTAAATATTGTTCCCTCATTATTATTATTAATTCTGTTGAAACATAGAAACTAGACCACAATTAGACATGAGTTTGGCAAAGGAAAGCAATGCTAACATTAGTGAATAATTAATTAGCAAGTACAAATCTTTAATTTGGCCCTTCTTCATAATTTTTTTTTTTTTGTGAAACATATGGAAATTCCATGATCTTTTATATAAATAAGTTTCAAAGTGATCATTGGTAAAAGATTTTTGTGATAGGGAGTATATTGTAGAAATGAATGCGAAATTCCTAGGTTGAGGTATTGAATTGAATGGGTAAAGAAGGTGAAACCATTTATTTGTAATGTGTGGACTTTAATGAAAACTAAAGTTTTTATGCATATGAAAGCAAGAATTTAAATTGGGGAATGAGTCTACTTTTGATGGCATGAGGAGGGGCTGTTGGTCTGATTGGAGAATTGGACCCACGTGTATTAAATAATGAAAACAACTAATAAGAAATAAAAGATATTAGAAAGAAACTACAGTAGAAATAATTTGGAGATTTATTTTAATGATCTATAATAAATATGCACTAGTTATTTTGTATTCTAATATCCACCACAATTCTTGGGACATTAGTATGAATAGTTATTTGAAATCAAACATGGCAGCATAAAACTATAGTAGAAACTAGGTAAGAACACAGAGGAAGGTTTTTGCAACAGTATTTGTACTATCTTGTGTAATGTGTCAAAGGTACACCATGAACTTTTCTAAGTGTTATATTAAATATTACAGAATTAGCAAGTATAAGAGAATGCAAATTTAATATAAGAGAAGCAAGGAGAAAGAATGAAGGTGTGATTTTTGGAGGAGAGGTGAAATATTTATTTATAAAAATAAAAACTTGATCTATATAATCATATCCTTTCACGATGTCTAAGTTAGGTGAAAAAAAAGACCATGTTCACGTAAACAAATAACAAACAACGTTCCATAAACAATAATAAGTTCCCATGATAGCGGAATAGGTACGTAAAAAACGAAAATAACAGCGGATGAGAGGATAAATAATTCATGTACAAGATAATGAACAGTGAAAAAGAAAACTATTTTACTTGTTCACCAAAAATGGAATACAAAGCGGTCCTATTAAGTAAAGCCCACTGCAGAAGATAAAACCCAATAGTCTCCATTTAAGTTAGAGGATGAAAATCTATCCTTTCAAGCTTGAAAATAAGTTGAAAATAATGAAATTGAACTTAATTTGATTCAGTGTTCTAATATTGTCTGCTTATTGATATGAGCTTTTGATAGAAATAACATGGAATAAATCTGTTTTTAATTTTTCTCCGATAATATGGCAATTTATATTTATATGTTTTGTATGTTTATGGAGGACTAAATTCAATGCTATGTAGTGCACGACTTGGTTATCATATAACAAATTGGTAAGATGAACAGTGTCAACTCGAAGATCATGAAATACAAACAAACGTAAACTTGGCTATCACATGATAAATTGGTAGGATGAATCGTATCAACTCGAAGATCATGGAGAAGGAACGTAAGTCACTGTAACTCACGTACACTAATGTCTGATATTCTGCATTCTGCTTCAGATAAGGAACGAGAAACAATCCTCTGTTTCTTAGCTCTCCAAGAAACCAAAGACAATCCTTAATATACACAATAACTGGTAGTGGATCTTAGTGTAAGAGTGCTGGAAGCCTAACTGAAATTACTGAACGCCTTCAAGTACATATCAGATTCACTGAGAGCAGGAGACCTTTTCATATACCTTAGAACGCGGTTGATGGCTTTGTGGTAGTGAATAATTGGAGACTGCATAAATTGACTTAGAAATTGAAGAAAAAAATTTATATTAAACCTTGTGTTAGTAAGGATGAGTAGTCTTCTTACAATTCAATGATAAGACTTTTCCTTATGAATAAAACCATATTGTTCAAAACACAAGCTTTATATTCTTTATTATGGGAGTAGAGCAAGGTTTGGCAACGAGGATCCTACAGTCAGCTAAAATATCCAGAGCAGATTTTCTCTAGCTTATATGTAGAACTTTCTTTGATCTTATCACTTCCAAGCCTAAGAAGAAACTTAATTGGCCAAGATCTTTAATTTTGAAGTTCTCATTTAGAAAATTCTTAACTTCATCCATATGATTGAGATTATCTTTGACAAAAATAATATCATTAACATAAATCAATCAAATAATGAAGAAAATGATAGTTTTCTTTGTGAGGAGAGAGTGATTAGACAGAGATTGAACAAAACCGATATTATGCAGATAACCAATCAGCTTGACATACCACTTACTTATATCTTACTTCAAACTATATAGAAATTTTATGAAATGACACACTTGAATGTGTTTCTCAACATATAACTCTTGAGATAAGTCATATATAATTTTTCATTCAAGTCATATATAAAATTTAAAAAATAAATAAATAAATAAATAAAATTTAACATCCTCAAGTAATTGATAAGAGAACGTGTACAAAAAGCTTGAATAAAGACCAGAATTTTCATGTTCACAAAATTTACTACTTTTTTCTATCTACTTTACATGTATATGAACAAAAATTTAATATATAAATCTTGTGAGAAAACTAAAGAATATGAAGTTGTTAGCTTTTAGAAAATGTATAAGATAAACTGAGACATTTAAAAATCTATTTTACCTTCTAAAGTACTTAAACAGTCGTAAATAAATAATAAAAAAAATTAATGGTAATATTGAAGGATATAAAAAAAGAAAAATGTAATTAGCTCCTCATAAAATCATAACATGGAAAATACATTTTTTCTTGGTATATATATATATAATACATTAGGAAATTTGTGTAATCTACTGGGCTAAAAAAGTGGCTCCTTCATATTGGCCCAGTATTATTTGAAGATGTTAACTAAGTCATTCTTCCTGCGCCTTCATAATTCAGCAAAATGATCATAATATTTTTAATAAAAATTAAATAAATCCTACACTCTCTCACCTCTTAATTCAAAATAAAAAAATTATTCTAAATAATATCATTTAAAATATAACTTATTTTTAATTTAAGTTATACTATCCAAAATACAAAATTGTAATATAACAATTGTATTTTTAATATATAAAATAAAATAAATTTTATATTGTATAATTTAGAATATAAAATAAAAATTGTATTTAAAATTAGTCAATCTAAAATATAAAAAATTATATTTTAAATTATATAATCTAAAAAAATAATTTTAGTATTTTAAAAAATATGGAGTGTATGAAGAAATCATGAAGATACAGGAGGAATCACTCTGTCGACATAAACCCACAATTAAAACTGATTGGGCCTAATGCAAAAATCATTTATTTATTTTATTCCACTTGTTTGCATCAAATTCACTATAAAATATTTCTACTTTAGTGCCAAAGTAATTTGGCACAAAAATGTGACTAATATAACATATGACCGCGTCATCATCCGTGGTTAACTATAAGCTAAAAGTGCACTATTTTTAATAATTATGAATTCTAAAATTACTTTTGTACTAATAAATTTCTCTCACACATCTCATGAAATCTATATTATATTTCATAGAAGAATCAGTCCTATAATAAGTTCACTTGAGATAGTCATGTTAAGAGTTGTATGAGAACAAATAATTAGTTTTCCGAAGATGTAAAGTTACAAAATATGTCTTTTCTTGTTTTCATTTTAAAATAGCATTGTTATGAAACATTGGTTTTGAATTATGTTTTGGAAAATAATTAAAATTTTAGTATAAATAAAAATTACTCTTTATATATGTTATTACAAGATCTTGATTCCTGATTAATCTTACCATGCTTGAAGGATTTTAGTTTCTTTCAACCGATCTTAGTTTGTCTCCGTCCTTGAACTTGTAATTGCAATGTAAAAAGATGGGATTTAGGTTCAAAATTATTATTATTATTTTTTAAAAAATTATATTGGTTGAGGCTAAATTATTTTAATTATTTAATATTTTGTCATTCCTTAAAATGAAATTTAAGGAGGGAAGTGTTATAAACATGTTTGTGCTATAGGTAACAATAGTGATATTTGTTTTAAGTATTAATTTTATTTATTTGTATAGCTTAATGTTTTGATGCGATATGTTAAGTTAAAATTAGTAAATAACAATTGTTTAACAAAAATACTAAACTAAATTAAAAAACTCCCATATTTATTTGATTGCATTCATCTCCTTTTGTCATATACAATAACAAAAAGTGTTAAAAGCAAGTGACAAAGTGATATTAGGGATGAAATATAAGAGAAACCATATAGCAGATAGAAGGGTTTCTGCATTATTCTTCTAGTGATTTCCACTTGATATTCATCAATTTGCACCTGCAGATTAAGATTAATGAGTAATCACATTCAGTAATAAGAATAGGAAGAACTTGTTGAAAACATCATAGAAAGAAGAAAACAAACAATTTCTGTGGTAACATAAATGCATGAAGATATTTCACTTGTTACTTGTGTTTCATGTGTTGATGAACAAGTTTAGCAGAAGAAGAGTACCACAAGTGAGAGACTGTATTTGACACTGAGAAGGGAGCTGAGAAGCAATCCTGAGAGTGTTGCAGAGGCAATCAGGGTCCATAGCTTGGAGTGCATTGCAGCATGAAGCACTTGGCTTGGTGTTGGATGCACCAGGCACCACAAAGGGTGCACAAACATTCAGGTTGGTCAACTCGGCTGTGCAGGCACTGCTCTGTGCCCTAGCCATGAGGCTCAAATTTGCCACAACTAAGAGGACAAACAAGGCAAGTTGAGACCCTGAGACAGATTTTGGTGCTGCAGCCATGACCTCAAATAGTTGAAAGAGTTTGTGATTATATTTGTTTACTACTCTCACTGTATGTGTGTATGGTTTGGATGGTGCAATGTCTCTATTTATGGTGAAGTTTGGAGAAGCAAAAGGGTTGTTCATTTTGTGAGGCATATCTACCTTGAGGTTTTCTGCTCACAACATTGGTGTTGCATGGCAACTTAACATGAGGATCATCATCTGTTCAATCTTTTTTCCTCTCTTTCTTGGCATATATTGTTATAATGTATCAAATTTATGCTTATTATGAATGTTTTTAAACTTTTTCCTCCTTATTTATTAACAATAACACGTATTTATAATATTTAATTTAGACAAATAAGAAAAGCAAATTTAATACTTCATGGAAACTATAAAATAATGCCTTGTAAAAAAGAACACTAATTTCTTCTAAACTATGGAAGAGGGGCTAACATAGTTTCCATCACTTCAAAACATATCATTTTATTTTTTTTATAAATCTTATTTGTGTTCCTTTATTTTATTGGAAATAAACTTTTAAATTAGATTTTTATAGTAGATAAAAAAATTATAGTGTTTTTAAAGACAAAAATCAGTTAGTGATTATAATTAATATTTTATCATTATTTAATATTAAACATTTAATATTTTGTTTTTTTTACAATCATTATAAATATTAGTAACAATTTCTGCCTGCTTTTTTTTTGTCATTATTAAATGAACACAAAATAAACACTTTAAAGAAAAAAAGAAGAGTGTTTTTAAATTAAAAAGGCATAAATAAAGGAAAAGGTTTTTGAGAAAATTAAAAATGAATATATAAATTTTTGAAAAGAAAAAAACAATTTTACACTTTAAAAATATATTAATAACAAAAGTTTATAATGTGCTTCCAAATTTATAGTTAATCAATGTATACCTACTTACTAATAAAGAGATTGAAGTTCTTTTGATTGAGTTTCTCACATATCAAAATAAATCTTTACCATTATCATATATTACTTAAAAATCATAGATTTTAAAATTTCATAAAATATTTATAATTGATTCTTTTTAAATTATAATTCAACTTATACTTCTTATCATCTTCCTCTCTTCAATCATTATTATTTTAATTTCTACTTATATTCTTAAATTGTTGAAATATGAAAAAATTGTTAAAAATGAAGGAAATTGAAAGAAAAATTTGTGAAAAATTGTGAGTGATTTATTAAGTGTAATAGATAAGAAAAATGTTTTAATTAATAAAATTGTAAGATTATTATTTTTCTTTCGTGTTTAACATGAATTTAGAATAAATAATAATAATTTTTTATATTTACTACTCACATTTGGTTAAAACATTATGATTCCCAAATTTGATCGAAAAGAACTAAAAATTGTCTAACATCGGTCAATATATCTAAAAAATGTCAATATACATGTGAGAATAAAGTAGCAAAGAAATAAGAAGAACGAGATATTAAAAAAGTCAAAAAAGAGCATAACTAAACAAGAAAAAAAAGAACAAATAAAAAAGTAATTTGAAAGAATAAAGACAGAAGAATAAAAATAAAAGTATTAGAGGTTCAAATAAAGCAAATAAGCATGTGTAGTCTTAGAAATTAAAAAAAACCCAAAGAAATAAAGAATTAGATGAAACAATTTTGAGAGAAACTCCATTATTATTGGAATTCATTATTGGAATTCCTTTAGTTGACGCCACTCATGTATCAAACTTTCATATCATCACTTGTAATAATTGCATTTTCTAATTTGTAGGAACTAACTTGTGAAGTTTCTAATTTCAAGAGATTGGGTCTAATTAATCATAATTAACTTTTATTAATCTTAAATCCTAAACTTTTTCTATCCTTTCATAGTTGAGCTTTAATTTTATAAAAGGAGATCTTCTCATTGTAAAACACACCTAAGGTGAATGAACTAAAGTTTGCCTTTAAGATAATTTTGAGAGAATGAGTTTTTTCTTTTCTTCTTTTTGAGTTCTTATATTAAAAAACTTTTTCAAGGAGTGAGTCTTCCACTTATCTTTAAAGTTCTTTTTAAGATTAAGTGTTTTTACCATCTTCCTTTCTTCAATCCATTCACCTTTTAATTCCTTTTTGTTTTCTAATATTCTTACATTGTTCAGTGCAATTTTTTTCATAACTTCCATTATTGCGCTTTATACATATATTTTGGGACGATTTTTATTCTTCATCTTCATTTGAATTGATTAAGATCTTACTAAACACCTACAATCCACAACTAAAAACAATATTATCATTCAGAATTTGAAAACAAAGTCATTTTCGTCTTTTTAAAAAGATAAGTTCCCCTACAATCCATAACTAAAAACAATATTATAATCCAGAATTTGAAAACAAAGTGGTTTTCATCTTTTAAAAAAATAAGTTATTTTTTTTCTTATTTCATTTCGTACGAGTGAGGATACCGAAAATTAAATTCACTCTCTTTTATATCTTTCTACACATTAAACACAAGATTCTCCTACTAATCTATCCAAATGAATGGTACAGACTCAGATACAAGTATAGCCTAAAGGATCAAAATTTGCTCGTGGTTCTTGTAGTTTTAAATATTTAATGTTTCAAAATTTTTATCACAGTAGCACCCTTTTCAAAAATAATACCATAAATAATATTTTTCCATCTTTATTTTTCAACATAAAATTTTTAACTTCTACTTTTAAAACCAATCAGAATTCGAATTTCGGAAACCGAATTCTAAAAAGTTTTTTTTTTTTTTTAAGTTTTATAAAAAAAATTGTTTTAAATAAAATAAAGTAGGAATTTAAAATTTTTGTATAACTTTTTTATTTGAAAAGTATGAAAATAAATAAAAATATTATAAATGATTTATTGGAGAAGATTACGAGAAACTAATTTTCAATTTTTACTATATAAATAATATTTTAAAAAATTAATTAAAAATGATGAGAACAAATTTAAAATTATTTGAGAGAGAAAAAGTTAAACTAAAGTTAAATATAATTTGGTTTAAAGATAAAAATTTTAATTTCGGTATTGGTACGGAAAATAAAGATGGAAAATATTATTTATAGTATTATTTTTTAAAAGGGTATTAGTGTGGTAAAAATTTCCAATGATTCGCATCCTTCTTTGCATGCCTTATACTCCAAACAGGGAAATGACTCAATGGTACATCTTCATATATGTAGTTATGTTCATATTTTTTCTCTTAAATCACAATATTACAAATAAAACATGTATTAAATTTTTTATGTGGATTATTCTCCATTTCTGCAATTATATTTAAAAAAAAAACTATAAAGGCATATGGCATTTATCCATCAACACATTATTTAGATAAATAATTTTATTAATATACCAAATATTATTCATGCAAACTACTGCGTTTGTATGGATTACAGTTTATAATAATTTAACTCTCATTTGATATAACCAACAGAAATAATTTGAATTTCTTCCACAATTTTTTTTTTTTTTCAGTTC
>Ga0209489_100273_pt1 | contig 89325 bp, 36 predicted proteins | sample SiratrowhiteBW_FD_187527 | JGI IMG/M metagenome (GOLD analysis project Ga0209489, IMG submission 187527) | Root nodule microbial communities of legume samples collected from California, USA - Siratro white BW (SPAdes) (version 2) | ecosystem: Host-associated > Plants > Roots > Nodule | place...
AAAGAACAAAAAAAAAAAAAAAAACAGCAAAAAAAAAAATTATTTGAATAAGAAGAAAGATACTAGACATGAATAGAAAGTGAAATGTATTTTATTTATTACTTTTTTGTTTATTAAGTTTGTTTTTTTTTTCTTAAAATGTAGAAGCAAATAAGGATTTAAATATTAAAAGGATAGTATTATATGATTATGTTTAAAGTATGTAATCAATAAATATAATGAATTATATATTTTTTTATGTAAATCTCTTTATATTTGTGGAAAGTATTTAATGCTTTTTTTTTTCGTACTTTATTTATGTTTGATTCTTATTCTCTGCTTTTTCTTAAATTAATAAAAGTAAACAGGGGCTTAGAGGTGATATTCTGTCTCTATGCTTAACTATAAGTATAATTAGTTAATTAATTTCTTATTGCTTAAGAATCATTGTTACAATTGTTTAACATTCTTTATTTTAAATTATCTCCATTTATACTCATTAGAACGATGTGTATTTTTTTAATAACAACATTAATTAGAATAATGAATTTAAATTTCAATCTATATCTCTTTTTCTTTTGCTTGTATCTAAGTCTAAATGGAATAGTTAATCATTTGTAAAAGTATACATGCATATTTAAAAACTTTAAAAAAAAAAAAAATTCCTATGAAAACAAACTTTCTTATCTTAGAAAATTCAGTTGTTAACTCAAATTTAAATCTACAAACTTTAACCTAAACTTGGAATATGTCTTCCAAAAGTGCTTTGCATTGAGGAGAATAAACTTAAAAATTAAATTACGTTCAAACTTTAAAATGATTATTATAAAAAATCAATGAATCACGTTATTCATGTTTTGCATTGATTTTAATTTTGTATAAAATCTATTTTTAATTTATTATTCGTTGTAACATTAATTATACAAGCACAGTTTTTTTTTTTTATGTAGTGGTGTTGTATATTTATTGCTTAGTTTATTCATTTGGTAAACAATAATAAGTGGTTTTGCAGTTCTGGTAGATATTTATTTTCTCGTCAATTTGCTTGATGCGCAAGACAAAGTTAGCGCCCACAGAAAAATGTCAGAAAAAGTATTCATTAGTGTGTCTAAAATTAAGTTTGGTTAATTTTTATATTACAGGAATTTTTTCTAAATCTTAAATTAATTGAAATAAAAAACAAAATAATTAAAATTATTATAGAGTTTACATACTAATTTCTATGAAATCTAACTTGTTCACTCCCTAGTATGAAAACAAAATTGCAACAAAGAGACATAGCTTTTTCTGACAATAAAACATGTCTAAAATATATATTGTTATAATCTTTTAAAAAACGCATAAATATGAATTTCAATATTTAAATTTTCAATAATGAAGAAGATTCCATAATCTTTAATGAATTATTTGGTGGATGCATGCATCACATTTGCAAAGTCGTATCCAACAGGTACTCTAAAACCATCTAATTTGACTGGTTTTAATTTTAGGAACTACTCAAGCTAGATAAATTAATATCAAATTTTATACTTATTAAAAATAGTTCAGGAAAGCAAATTGAATGAACAAATGAAAATAAAAAAGCTAATATACACGTTAAATAAAAAAAAAGTATTTAAAATGTGTTGTTTTATTATTCGAAATTATTTTTAATGATAAAAAATAGGTGAAGTGTGGTGATTTTGTCTGTCTGGTGGTCATATGGTTGACTCTTTGTCTTGTCTTGCTGTTGAGTTTACTTGGTACACAAGAGTGGTTGCCCATTGCATGAACTTTTTTCCCAATAATATGATTTTTAAAATAAAATTTTCAAGAAATTATATTATTCATGTCTAATTAAAATGATATAGTTTTAAAGAATAATTATCAAAATAAATAAATTTTAAAATGTTTTATATTGTATAAATATGACATATTTTTGTTATAACAAAATTTGTATACATTTAAAATAAGTTTAAATTTGTAAAAATAAGATCGTATTAATTAATTTGACGTAATTTTAATATTATATAAGAATTTGTGTTTGGTACATAGAACTTTAAATTAGCGTTAGTTTTTTTTTTTTTTAAATGAAATCGTAAATCGTGTTACACTAACGTAATTTTATTTAAAATAAAAAAATAAGTCTCAGTTAACTTTAAAAAAATGACATGAATTAAATATTTAAAATTTATTTCTTTCATTTTTTTTAATTGCACGAATTCACTTAAAAATCTATTAATAATATCTGTCCATAACTTATGGTCAGAATACTATTTGAATTTGACTTCGTTTCGAATTATTTTTCAATTAAAAAAAACTAAAATTATGACAAATTTATAAAGTTAAAAATATAATAATAAAAATAGTTAACATATTACGATATTGGTAATATTTAAAATTTATTTTGTGTAATTTAAATATTTTGTTAAATGTATTTAATAGTCATATTTTCTTAAAAATATTAAATTATTTGATAATAAAAATTAAAATATAAGTTCTTTTATTGTTCCAAATTAACTTATCTCTTTATTTTTAATTACATGACAACTGATACGATATATTATGATTCAAATGCATATTTCACTTGGTGCAAGAAATCTGGCAAAACCAACACAGGAAAGGTTTTATAAAGTTTTAACATGTAGTATATTTTGTACAATTCTATGTTGGAAAACTAAATATAAGTTCCTTAAACGTATGTAAATTTAATTTAATATAATACTTGTATAAAATATTACAATAAATAAAAATTATCTTACTGATATATAAATTTTAATTATTATTACTTACACTATGCCTTCAATTAAAATATTATTATATATAAAACCAGGATTTGATGTCTGGAACACGCTGGCCAACGTAGTTCAATCGAAAATCCCTTGTTTTTATTTCTATTATTCTTCTTATAATAGAGTTTCCTTGTAAAAAATAATAATAACAAAGTACCTTTGAAGGAGAAAGACAAAATTCCTCAGAAAGGAAAAGAAAAGAAAAAGTACAATCCAATACGAATATTGCATCGAATATTCCATGGACTATATAGTCACCATCCATGCGTGTCCAATTTCACAATCTTAATTTTTTATTTAATTTATTAAATATTTATTAAAAGTGTAGAATTTATTTAATGTTTATTCAATCATATTGTATTTTCAAATCCTAAATCATTTAGTTAAGGGAGAAATCACTGGTATTATTTTATAATATAACTAATTAATGAGTTGGTAGTACAAATGTAACGATTGCAGCGTGGGTTTCTCCGTCATTACACACGCCTCTTTCTTCCCCTCAGTTATGGCTTCTCTAGCTCGCCAACCATCTTTTTATATCGTAATTTACGATTTGTGTTGTTTAAAATTTTCATTTAGTCTTTAATAAAAAAATTATTGTGTCTGGGTTCCGATTTCTTTTTATATTCTGTATTTCATTCTAGTTGCCATATTGACTTTCTGGTCTAGATACATTGATGAAAAGAAGTAATCAGAATATTTTCGACCACGAAAATATGTACAAATATTTGAAGGTCTACAAGAAAAATCAAAATAAAATATATCTTCCGAATAAACATATTTTTAAAATTACTTTTACTTTTTTCCCTTCTTTTTAAAGAAAAATACAATTTATCGGTGAATACAATAGTACCAGAATCGTCCAGTGAGGATAATTTCTTCGTATACAGTGTGTGACTGTTGGCAAATAGTAAGTGACTTTGAGAGTTTCATATTCAGCTAATTAAATAAAATTTCGTTATTTCCCTTTGCCTTTTTTTCCCCTCTCCTTATTTTCTTATTATGCAGCTAATTTTTCTTTGGGTGAAACAGTTTTTATTGTTTTGAATTTTATATAAAGATTAAACAAAAACTGATCACGTTTAATATTATAAATAAAAAAATATTCAATATCTGTTAATGAAGAAAATTAAAATGATTATTTTCTTGAACTTCTCAATTCACGGGAAAAAGATGCAACTGACAAAGGCTAAAGGACCACAAATAAGTTAGCGTTATGGCACGCTCGTGTTCAAATACAAAAGTACAGGCGGAAAAAGAGGGTCAAAACACAGAAGTTCAATTTTGAGGTTGAGTTTAGTTTGTGGAATTGTATATATCTATTTATTAAAATTAAAAATTTAAATAATTTTTTAATTTGTTCAGTTTCACTTAAATAAACATTAATTTGTTTTTTTTCTTAAACATATACTATTATTTAAGTCGAGATCAAAAGAATAAAACTTAAGATCATATAGTTAAATAAAAGTTTTAAATTGATTATTTATCTTTTCAAAATAAAAAAAACAATAAAAATTGTAAAATGCTGAGTATGAGTGGATACAATAAACAGAAGGAGACGGATGGCCCAATCCATTGGCCCTTGGATCCTCCACCAGTAAACACGATCATAAAAAATGTTAACAGCTACTCTCCAGCTCATATATTTCCTAATTACATCTTCTTTTACTTTTTAAAATCACCTATTTTTCGATTGGTAGTGGTGAAAATAGGTTAAATGTAAGGCGTTGGATTTGGGCCAACGGGAGAGGCCTCTACATGATTGTGGACTGAGCCCAACAACGCTACTACCCCTTTCTTACCCAACACACAATTCATTCTTTCATTTCTTCACCAACTAACTGCCACACTCTCATCTCTTCTCTGCAACTCACCATGGCTGCATCTCTAACCACATTCTCCAGGCTCTTCTCTTCCACCACCGTCTCTCTCCTCCCTCCCAAAACCCTCCCTTCCAAACTCTCTATGAGATTTCCCGCCAGCCGCCACGCCAAACCCCTCAGATTCTCCTCCTCCTCCTCCTCCTCTTCCACCATCACCGCTGCCATCGGCGTCGGCGACAAGCTCCCGGAGGCCACCTTCTCCTTCCTGGACTCGGACGGCGAGGTGCAGACGACGACGGTGTCGGAGCTGACGAAGGGGAAGAAGGCGGTGCTGTTCGCGGTGCCTGGCGCGTTCACTCCCACGTGCTCGCAGAAGCACGTGCCGGGATTTGTGGAGAAGTCGGGGGAGCTGAAGGCGAAGGGGGTGGACACCATTGCATGCATTTCGGTGAACGATGCTTTCGTGATGAAGGCTTGGAAGGAGGACCTGAAGGTTAACGACGAGGTGCTCTTGTTGTCGGATGGAAACGGAATGTTCACGAAAGCGATTGGGTGCGAGCTGGATCTCAGCGACAAGCCCGTTGGGTTGGGCGTTAGGTCTAGGCGCTACGCTCTCTTGGCTGAGGATGGGGTTGTGAAGCTCTTCAATTTGGAGGAAGGGGGTGCCTTCACTTTCAGCGGTGCTCAGGACATTCTCGATGCCCTTTGAATTCGATTATTGTAATTCTCCGTTTTCTTTGTCCGATACACGAGTTGCTCTTTTTTTAACTGGTTTAGGGTTTTGTTAATAACGTTGATGAATTAGATTTCAATGGTGTTATCTCTGCCTGTAATAATAAAATCCTGTGCTGGTGTTGAGCTTTTGTGGCGATTGGCTTGGCATGTGCAGGATTTGAGCTTCTTTTTTATCGGTTTTTAAAGAATGGGTAAATTAGAATTTGATTGAAGCGTTCTTGGTTGATGCGGCCTTCTTGTTACACATGCAAGCGAAAATAACTGGACTTGATCTAGATCCTGTTCTATTGGATAGTTTGGATTTGCTTTTAATGATCATTAAGCTTTGACTTGTTTGATGTGGCTCTTGATGCTTAGAAACGTCGAAATCATGTCAGCACAGGTAAAGTAACCTCGCAAAGTGTAGAGTGCTTCACTTTCTTTGTTTAAATCAGATGGGTGTCTTGCGCACTTCAAATGTTTGTTTCTTTTCAAGTTATAGTTACATGTACAACTTGGGAAGCAAATCATTCATAGTTTTGAGGTTAAAGGACACTCATCTTCTCACTCCTGTGTTCCTGTATAGTTTTAAGGATATCCGCATCCTAATTTTAAGTTAAACAATGAATCGTAGTTAATCATCACCTTATCGTTTAATATTACTAAAATAAGCTAAAATTTATTTCAAAAACTTGCATAGAACTATTCAACTAAAATAAATAAATAAACCTGGTACAATTTATATCTTTTATGGGTCCAGCCAAGTCTCTTATAAAGGTAATTGTATGATTTTCTAAGATAAAAGAGGCCTCAACCAATTAAAAACAAAAATAAATAGAAAGTTTCAATAAAAGTAGTTGAGGTACCATTATTGTTTCCAATCTGAGTTTTGCCCAGGTTTCAAATTATTAATGTCATCAGGTAAAGGAATTTCTGTATTTGAAACGATGTAAAATCATGGATGGAGGAAAAAAGTAGTACTAATGTAAAAGCGGAACTAATTCTTTGTTCCCTTTCATTGTGTACAAGATAACATAAATTTGATATCTTAATGGTTCTCAAAATAATTTTTGATCAGATTATTTTCTAGTTGGTTTTACATAAAATTGACTTAAATCACAGTTTATTCAGTGCAACTTACCCACAAATCACTCTGCTATGGTTCTCAAAAATGTTTACAAGACAACCCAAACTCCAGTGATAAGCACAGTCAAAAGCCTTTTGAGTTAATCTTGTAGGTTAAACTCCACTTTGATAAACTCATTCTATCATAACGAAATCAGTCAGGATTACCAATCTCCGTTTGGTCTTGTCATATTCGGGGAAGAGTGCGACACCATGCCCTGGTTGTTTGCGCCAAAAATTGATTATCGTTTGTTTCTTTGTGGCAAATACTGGTGGAATTTTAGCCTCACAAACAATCACCAACAATGACATCCAGATAGGAGCTGCAGGATCCTTAACTAAGTGATGAAGACCTGACCTACGACATTTCTTTGAAGTAGACAGTAGATATTGATGAAAACCTCCCTCAAATATGTCCCTGCACTAAAAAAATACGCTCCACTGAAATCTGAAGTTACAATGTACCTTAGCATGCATGTATATGTTGGAGCCAGCACTTCAATCTCCATAACTTTTTATAATTTTTTACTAAAAGATTGCGAATATAACTAACAAACATAATATGTTCCAAAAAATAAAGAAATATCAATCATCGGCTACGTTTGTAAGGGTGAACGTATGTGGCTTGTATAAGAACAGAACAATTGTGTCTTTGAAGAACCTGATTGTAACGTGTTAATTAAGTATTTATTCAATAATTTCTTTTCTCTCTCTCTCACAGACACAAACAAACAAACACGCTCACTAAATTTAAGCAAGTTATAGAAAAACGAAAAACAGGCATGATTCTATTTCATATGTTCAAAGTTTGGAGCAAACATTTCCAAACGTTCAATTATTAATAACTAAAATCCATGGAGAATTATGGATAAACAATTAGGATTGGGAATAGTCGAGTACCATTATGAGCTTGTATTTAACTTCCTCTTCCTTGGGTATCTGACTTCGTCTCCTCGCAAAAGAGGTTTAACAACCCCTTTTGGATGTAATATCAGCAAAAGTGATGTTTTATAATGTAGAACTTACATATAACACATCCTGTGATATTAGGCACCTGTACTTTTCCAATCATATGCGTTGAACAACGGGGCAAGGATTTTCCTTTCCAGTCTTCTAGTTATTCAGTCCTACTACTCAATTCTGAGGATACAATTTGGGCTTCCCGCAGCATTCCCTCCTCTCTTAGACCGGAAATTAGCAGGTCGCACATGCGGGCATTTAAAAGCAAACCCCCGTCAATCATTTCCCTGTACCAAAAGTATGCACCATTGAAATCTTTTAAGTCACAATGTCCCTTGACCAGAATGTTATATGTATCAGCTTTTGGAACCAGTCCTTTAGCCTTCATATCATCAACAATATGCTTTATTTCTGAAACCCTTCTATCTCTAAGATATGCTAGAATCAAGCAATTGTAAGTCACCTTGTCCGAATCAACTCCCTGATCAAGCATCTGTTGGTGCAAATACACTGCCTTCAGAACATTTCCATCTTCAGCATAACTGTAAATCATTTCATTATATACAAATCGATCAGGAATCAAATCCATTTGTAACATTTCCTGAAACATTCTCTCCACCTCCGCTATGCCTACCTTCCTGCATGCATAGATCAAAGGATGAAAAGTCCCAATTGTAGGCTTTATGCCTACCATCTTCATCTTATCATACAATTCAATACATTTCTGGGTGTTTCCTGACTTGGCATATCCTGAGATCAGAGAATTGTATGTTACTACATCTGGATTACAGCCCTTGCCTACCATTTGGAGAACCAAATCCTCAGCTTCCTTCGCCCTTCCATTTCTTCCAAGTCCATTTATCATCGTATTGTATGTCACAAGAGTTGCATCTATTCCACCTTGCATCATTTCATCAAAAAATCTGAAAGCATCTTTCAATTTACTTAGTGAGAAACTAGCTTCAATGAGCATATTATATATTTCTGCATTCGGAGAAACCCCGCGACCTATCATATCCGCAAGCACAATCTCAGCATCAAGAAGCTTACGATCTTTGCAAAGACAATTTATCAGAGAACCATAGCTGATGACATTAGGCTTTATCCCTGCCTTCTCCATTTCATCGAGAATCTCGAAAGACCTGACGAAATCGCCCCTCTGACCATAACCATGAATCAAGGAGTTATAAGTCTCCACAGTGGGGGAAACATCCTTCTCTATCATCCTCTTAACCCACGTCTCTGCCTGGTCCACCTCCCCAGTTTCGCAGAACTTGCTAATGAGGGTATTAAAAGTTATGCGGTTAGGCTGCAGCCCTCGCTCCTCCATTTGTTCCATTGCCAGTGTAGCTTTCTTCACGTCACCCTCTTGGCAATATGCATTCACCATTATGTTATATGAAATCTTACTTGGAGCAACTCCATTATGCACTAGTTTGGCAAGAACCTCTTCAGCCTTTTCAATCCTTCCAACCCTGCAAAGTCCATTCAACAAAATACAATAAGTTCGCTCATCAATCATTATTTCTTTCCCATCAAAGAAACCATGATCACCCGCGCCATTCGAATGACCATCAAACACCACACTCAAAAACCCACAAGGCAAAAAACCACAGCCCTCCATCTCTAACAATACCTTCCTCGCATCTTCCATCCTGCCGGAGACACAGAGGCCACTTAACAAGCAATTATAAGTGACAAGATTACACTCCACATTCATCTCCTTCATCCTCTCCTTGAAGCCAAAAGCTTCCTCTAACTGACCCACCTTACAATACCCATCAATGAGCGTGTTATAAGTTACCGTATTCGGAGCCATATTTCTCAGAATCATTTCATCGAACAGTTTCCTAGCATCCTTGATCCTTCTCACTTTACACAACCCACCCAACATCAAGTTATAAGCAAAAACATAAGGGCCCAATCCTTCCTTTTCCATGGAATTCACCAACTCAAAACCTTTATCGAGGTCCTTCAACATCACCGCCGCCTGAACAGCTTTCCCGTAAGTAACAACATCGGGCCGAATACCAGAATCCACAACGTCGGCGAAGACAGAAAGGGTTTTCTCGAAATGTCGGGAAGCCACCAGGGTTCGGAGCAAACGATTGACGGAACGCGTGGAGGGGAGAAATCCGTCTTTCCGCATGGAAAAGTACAAGTCGGTGGCTTCGTTGAGCATTTTGGAAACGGAGCAGAGCCATAAGAGGGTGTCCGAAAAGAGGGGCTTAGAGACGTGGGCGTGGAGTTCGGAGAGAGAGGAGAATGTGGTTTTGGAAAGAAAAAGGGATTTGAGGAACCTTCTTGCGGTGATTGTGCGACCGCGGCTGAGTAAGGATTCGAGTTTTTGAACCTTTTTAAGGCGTTGCTGGTATTCTGGGCGGGATTCGCAGAGTGCAAGTGATTCGGAGCAGAAGAAGGAATTGAAACTGTTGAAGTGCGATTTGGGAGGAAGGCGAAGAGCTGAACGAGTTCGAAGAACCATCATATGGCGCGCAAAAACCCCTTCTTCTCAATGATTCACGTTGCTGCTGGAATTCTTCACATCCCAAATAACTCTTTTATTATATGAACTCATCTTTTTATAACTGCTTCATGAAAAAATTTAAAATGTTATTATTTAATATTTATAATGTATATTTTTATTTTTCTTCTATTATCAGGAAAAGTTAAATTATTGTATTTTATACATAATTACAGTAAGACGAACGCTACCATATTTTAAATGGAAATACAGTAAAAAAAGTTAACATAATTGACACATAATTTGGTTTCTTAATGATTTTTGGTAGAATGTATAGTAAAGACATCGTTTGGAAAGTTAATGTGATACTTGGTAATTATTTGGAAAAATAGGAAATGAAAGAATATGGTCATTTTCAGAGTAAAGAAATCCATACCAAAAAATAAGGAAAATGAAAACAAAAAGCAAAATAAGTAACTACTTTTGCTTTTTAAGGTGATGTGAAGTTTCTACCCACAAAAATACCCCAAACATGACAGTAGAACTAAATAGCTGTAATAGATAAAATAAGGTAACATAATAGAAACCAATTTTGGACAACAAAACGACGCAACCAACATACCTGATTGGTGATTCCTGGTGTCTGCTAAAGGGGTAATGGGGGTCAGGGAAATCAATATATAGAGAGTCTTAATTAGCCTTATAGTTTTATATAGTTTTATTAAAACATATTGAACAATTTGTTTATGAAATTGGTGGTGTGTTAATCTCGCGGAGGGTGAGTGTCATTCTACATAATTTTAAAAGGGTTGTGATTTCTTTTTCTTATACATAATATATAATTTTTTTTACCACATCTTTCCTCTGTTCTTGAGTTTTGAAGACAAAAATTGTGATAAAACGAACATAACACGTGTAACATCATAAAACAATTAAAATCATTTTTAATACAAAATATAAAATTAAAGAGGTGTAATTAAATGATAAATATAATGAATAGAAGCTGAAAATAAGGTCTCATGTTATAATGAAAAAAGAGAGATGAACAAACATTGTATAAAAAATTAATGACACAAGAAAAAAAGATAGATTGAATGCTTTAGTTTAGAATTTTCATACTTCTTAGTTAAAATATTGGTGTCTACTATGCGGTAGGTAAACTAATCTTGTATCATTTTCAAAAATGTAATTGATAATAAGGACGATGACATAAAAGAAAGAAGAGAGAGTATCTCAAATCATACAATAATAATGACAAAATAATGGAAAATAAGTCTATACAAAATAAAAAGAAGATAGAAGAATAACAAATACATATAATAAGGGTTTGATAGGGAGTATGTGGAGTGTTGGAGACTACTATAGAACCAATCACTTCAAATTACTTCATATTTTCCTTTTTGACAATTTTTTACCTTTCAATTAATTGATGACAAAGAATTTTATAGTATATAACAAAATAGTATGCAAATACACATTATAAATATCTTCACTATTTTAAAAGTAAAATTAAACTTTTTATAAATTTTGTGGTTTTCTAATAAACAAGTTCAATTCTAAGCACATGTTGAGATAAGGACAACCTTTGAAAAAGAAGATCTCGCTAAGACATTTGAAGTTTACACCAAATTTATACACTTTGTATTAATTGCTTAATGTTGTTGTCAAGTCTGTGTGTTTGGTATAGGTCATCGCTAAGTCTTTGAGCTTAGTAGGGTGGTCACCAAGTCTTTGTGCTTGGTAGGGTTGTCACCAAGTCTTTAGGCTTGGTAGGGTCATCCTCAAGTCTTCGTACTTGGTAAGAATTGTCGCCAAGTCTTTATGTTTGATAGGAATTGTCACCAAGTCTTTATACTTGATAGGAATTGTCTCTAAGTTTTCGGGCTTAATAGGAATCGTCTATAAGTTTTCGTGCTTGATAGGAATTGTCTCCAAATTTTCATGCTTAGTAGGATTGTTGCCAAGTATTACTTGATAGGGTTGTCACTAAGTCTTTATAGTTAGTAGAACCAGTCGCCAAGTCTAAGCTCTTAGTAGGAATTGTCGTCAAGTCTAAACTCTTGGTAATTGCCAAGTCTATGTGCTTGGTAGGGATTGTTGCCAAGTCTACACATATGGTATGGGGGTAAAGAAAGATGTGATATCTGGTCTCTTCAGCATATGGGCTCAAAGCTTGAGATTGCGTAGCGTCACAACTCACAGCTCAAAGCTTGAGATGTTCTTGGTAGGTCGATATACGAGTTATAAAAATGTGTAATCAGTTTACCCCTTCTTAAGCTTGAGATGTTCTTGGTAGGTCGATATACGAGTTATAAAAATGTGTAATCAGTTTACCCTTTCTTTTAACTCTTGGACTTAAAGCGAGGCACCCAAACTCTATAATATTTTTATTATATCCTTGACTGGCCCTATGAGTAAGAAAAGATAATTAAATTCATTTAATAAGTAGTTATAGATAATATATAAATTATTTTTAATACAACACACAAAATTAAAAAGATGTAATTAAATAATAAATATAATAAATAGAGACTAAAAACAACTCTCACACGATCATTAAGAATGAAAAATGAGTGAACATTAAACTAAAATTACAAGAAGGAACTCAATCTTGTAACTCAAAGATGTCCGTCCTTCTTAGCAATGTGCGAATGACATTAGTCCTATTTCCTAGAGTCAACTTTCATCTATTTCCATATTGTACCAAGCTTTAGCAAATACATAAAAAAGTATATTGAAAGCTTCCACTAGAAAACGTCTCATTATTTCATGTCCTTTTGCTCGGTATTTTTGAGATAAAAAGCAGGGCCAGCCATTGAATTTCCCATAAATTATTTCATCATTTAAACGAAGCCAATTTAGTTATTAACTTTCTTTGGTATAGCGTTAACTTTTTTGTTTATATAGGAAATACAAAATGGAAGTGTGTATTTATCCAATTTCTTGAAGTTGCTTATTTCTTCAAACAAATACAATGTAAAGAAATGTTAAGAAAAGAAAAAGAAAAACTACAAAATCTTATAAACAATCCATCCAATCAAAGATGTTTGCTCCTGAGGAATGCCACATGATTGCTGCGTTGTTGTTCTGTATGCCTCCTTTTTATGTGAAGAACTTCCGTAATTTCCTTATATATCTTTGCAGTATATTCACAAGAAAACTAACTCTTTAGAGTCCCTGACTCTGATTATGCGACACCTTAAAGAATGACCACCCTTTCTTTTATACTAACAAGCTTGTAATTTGCCAGAACTATGTTGAAAATAGTATAATACACTTCATGGAAGCTGAAGTAGCCCAATGAAGAAATGCCAAGTCCTTCTAGGACTGGGGAACAATGGTGCCAACATATCCAAATGCCATAATGAAGAAGGCAAGAGATTGGATAAAGAGGAATATGAAGAAGTGGTTTTTCCCGAACATAACATCATAGCAGCCACAAAAGAAGAGGTAGAATGCCACACCAAGTTCTAACAAGTGAATCCTGATGATATTTGAACACAAAAACAACAAAGGTAAGAAACTCAATATCATTCAAATAAAAATAAGATAAGAGTCAGACATACATAAGAAAATGACACTACATTCAATCCAAAACATTAAAGTATTGAGTTTGTGAGTTTTCTTTCTTAAATATTGTTCAATTTCTTTTATTTTTACTCAATATGGGACTTAAACTCATACTTAAATACCTAACAAAATTCTCGTTCATACCTGTCTCCAATCTTGAATCGAGGCTTTTTAGGTGCTTTACCTCCTGCTTTAGCCTTCAAAGCATCGCCAAGTTTTTCTGTGACAACCCATTCGTTCACTCGACTAGCCTCAAGTAGACCAATAATCGTTGCCTTTGTTCGGTGCAGAGACATCACATTCTCAAAGAGAATCCAGAAGACCAACAAATGGAGTGACCTGAAACACAGAAAACACAAGAAATAATTAAGTCAACAATGTTTACTTGAGCAACAAGTTTCTGTCTTTTAAACTTTGCTCATTTGACAATACATCTAATCTTGAGAGAAACCAAAACCTTGGAGTTCCAACTGCATTTAGAATTGTGATGACAGAAGGGATGTAGACAGCTCCCCACTTTGGGACCACAACCTCAGGCACCAAAACTGTTGCAGGCAATACAATGCAGTAGAACACAAAGGTGTTGATGTGTGCTACGACCTTCCGAACAAAGAAGAAGCTGTATATCACATGTACTTTCTTCCACAATGACACTTTCTGCAATGGACATACACACGAATTTTGAAATGCTCAACACATTTTGTCCTGCTCCTGTATTTGCATGATTATTCAAGTAAGCAAAACAAACTAACCTTGTTGTTGATGATCTCCAATACCATTTTTCTAAAAAGATTGGCTGGACCACAAGACCAACGGTGCTGTTGGTAACGGTAGGCCTTGAGAGTGCTTGGCAATTCATTTTTAACCTGTAGCCAAAGGAATAACTCATGTCAGAATAAAATTGACATCACATACACAGCACAAACATGAACCAAAGTAGAACTCATCACTAAAACATAAATTCTCACAACCATGAAGTTTTGTAACCTTAAATGGATAATAGACGCTTAAAAAGGATTTAACTCGTCTAAATTTATGATATTCATAAAGTAAGCTTCAAATGGTAGGTAAGTTTGGAGGAACCGAACCTTCAAGTCAGACAAGTATAAGAATTTCCATCCTTTGAGACTGGCTCGCACAGCCAAGTCCATATCTTCCACTGTGGTCCTATCCTTCCATCCACCAGCCTCATTCAATGCAGAAATTCTCCATACTCCAGCAGTCCCTAATGTAATTAAAGAGCACAAAAAAAAAATTGACTAAACCTCCCTGCCACATGAAAACAAGGTTCCACTATTGCACAAAATTCCCAGTTGTCTTTTCTTCCTTAAAACAAAAATGGACAGATATAAAGGTCAAATATTTGGCATCATATTACCGTTGAATCCAAAGAAGGCGTAAGTGGAAGACCCCACTTCTTGTTCCACAGTAAAATGGTAATCCAGTGACATCTCTTGCATTCTGGTCATCAAACATTCATCGGCATTCACTGGAATCACAGAATAAAAATAATAAATAAATTGCTTCGTAAACGACTTAGCTGGCATGAAATTTGCAGTGGCATTATGTAATTAAATTGATTTTGCAGGAGTTAAAAATAGATCCAGTTGTCGGTTAGTAGAGATAGACAGTGACTACGAAATAAGGTCCACCATTAAATTTGCACATGCAACTGCCGGAAGGAGCAGAAGACAAGTAAGGGGAAAAAAAGGAAGATGAAGTAGCACAATGAGAACAATGATGACGACAACAACCACAATAATATCACAAACTGTGTTGTTCCTCACAAGACAAAAATACCCTTTGAAGTATTCTTACGTGCAGTGCAGCTTTCAAGTATTGCCCTCCTATCTGGTAGCAGAAATCAGCACTAAAAATATTTGGACCCCTCAAATATTCAATTTACGAGCTAAAAACAAAATAATCACCGCAGAAAAGAAAAACTGGTACTACTCATGCCCAAAACTACTCTTTATGTCAGTGGAGTGTGGCCCTTCACCAGTTCACATTTTAGAATTTATAGGATTCTTGAAAGTCACCTGTGGAACACACATTTTTCTAAAACATTATCATCTTTTTGTTTTATTTTCTTTCAGTATTATAAGCTCACATGCATTTTATTTCTAAAAACAAAAATGTACTTTTGTCTAATCATAGAATTTTTGTAATCAGTATTGTTTCATGAAAATTATATATAGCATGTTGCAGAATTAATACACGGATGTATAGTGGTAGTAAAACTAAGTATGCCAAATACTAACTTTTGAGACTCGGATTAATGAAATTTTGTGTTAGTTTAAACATTCTATTGTGTCCTTCTTAATCACTTACTAATCCAGTCTGTTAGTAAATAAACATATATAACAGTTTATATATTTGTTATATACTGTCTTGTATAAATTCTATCTATAAACTCTTTTTTTCGATATGAAAATTACACGATCAAAGATCCATTTTACCTCTAAATTTTAATTACCCTTTTACGCATTAAGCAGTTGTCCAATGTTTTATCAGACTTTTCGGCCACACAATCACACAACCAAACCCTATTCAGCTATAAATGAATTCATTAGCCAGGACATTGCATACGTGACAACCATTATTATATCACGGTTAATCATCTAACAGTTCATAGATGACTTTTCATGACAGACTGTCCACAAAAAAAATAATGAAACTTTAGAGGTTTACCAATCTGCCATTCCCACTTTTCTCCACAGCACGGGACAAAACTCAAAAGAAATCAAACCACGGAAATGCAACTAAAAGAAAAAAAAGAAAAGAAAAGAAAAGGAGAAGTAACACTTGCTCCCTGTAGTCTGCATTATAGTTTTTGGAGGGGAGTAGAAACAGTGGACCCCACAGACACAAAGAAGTGAAAAAACGATAAGAAAAAAGGAATACGTGGCTTAAATCAAAGGCAACCACGAAAGTTGAAGGTGCTAGACTGCGATGTGTGTATGTACACAGCGTTCAACCACAAAGTGGGACCTACCTCTCCCCAACCAACCAAACAAAAACTAGTTCTTGAAAACTAGTTCAAAACAAAAAGCCCACCGACAGTTTTTAAGAACAAGTTCTGATTTTAGGACTCGTGGTCTAATCTAAGATACTAGTCTAGATTAATCCAACGAAAGCCGCCATCAAGAAAACCCGAAACCTAAATTAAGCAAGGGTTGTTGTCCCTGTGATTGCTGATGTTGAATGTTAGGAATTAATTAAGGAAGACTCAACTCACATAGAAACAAAAATAATAGCTTACCAAATTTCCACCGCGCTTGAATGAGGGCTAGCTCGGGATTGTGCACTAAGAATGGGACGGTGCGCCACAAGAAATCAGGCTCTGGTTGAAAATCAGCGTCAAAGATTGCAACACAATCACATTGCTTCACGTAGCTACGCTTCATGCCTTCTTTCAGAGCCCCTGCTTTGTACCCGTTCCTGTTGTCTCTGACCTCATACTTTATGTTCACCCCTTTGCTTGCCCATCTTTGACATTCAAGCTGCACCAGCTCCTGCATTTGTTAAGTCACCACCACAAATCATTCAGAATGCCCCCAAATAACAATCACATCATCCATGTATGTTCCCCGGAGAGTAACATCATTCACATGGAACTAACTAACACGGTAACTAACCATGACGAGTTTTAATGCTAACCTTGATTGTTGGGTCAGTGGAGTCATCAAGGATTTGTATGATGATCCTATCTGAAGGCCAAGAAAGCCCACACGCAGCTCCGATTGAGAGCTGATAAACCTGTGTTTAGAAGCAAGGAAAATGAACTAAGATCAGGCTCAAAGTAGTCAAAAGTGTTGTACATGATAAAAATTGTTGAAAGTGATAAAAAAAAAGTATTATATAGTATGAACCTCTCTTTCGTTGTACATGGGGACTTGAACGAGGACCATTGGGTAAGAAGAGTTTCCCAGCTCTATGTCGTCCTTCATTGGCTCCCATTTGTAACGTTTCTCGGGCTTTCTCACGAACAACTTCACCAGAGTTATGACAACACCCATGTAGACCCTCTCTATAAACATCATTACCGACATGATCAAGCACAGAAACACTGTTAGTCTCAGCAACGGGACAATCAATGGCGCTTTGATTTGATTCCAAACCAATGCAAGCTGTGTGGTGAGGTCGTCTTTGGCCCCTTGGAACGCTTCAGGGATAATGGTACTGGAAGAAAGACGATCCATTGGAATAGCTTTGAAGTTTGATGTCAGAAGAAGAAGAGAGAGTGGTGAGTAATGGGAAGCAAAGCTGGGCCAAGCTCAAGGTGTGAGTGGTAGATCCAAAAGGGTTTTAAAGAATCACTTCAATGGAATATTTTTCTTTTCGTGATTGTTGTTTTGCTTCTGGGCCACGCAAAACAAAGGAAGCAGAGCTGGAATGTCAGTCACTCTAGCACAAACACTCCCCACAAAGAAAGCTAGAGAGAAAAGGATAACATGCCAGATCTCAAAACACTTTTTTTTCTTTCTTTTTTTGCTTTTAACAATGAGTGATTCTCCTGAAATGGGAGAGCACAATAGTTGTGACAAACCCTGTTTTGCTTCAGCAATCAAACCAGGAGAGAAGTAGAACACCGCACGTACGAAATGCAGAATGAGAGAACAAAGAGAACGTAAGAAAAAAGGAACAAAACCAACAAAAAAAACAGAAAAAAGACAGAAAATGAAGAAAGAAGAACTAAGGAGAATGGGAGAGAATGTTTTTGTTTTGTTTTCAGAGGTTCTCTTCTCTATGTGGGTGCTTCGATTCTTTCTTTTGAATGGCTTTTTATAATGTGTTTAGTGTTTACCTTCGGAATGCTTAGGTAAGTGTTAGTACTAAATTGTGCAGCTAGAACCACGAGTGTGTGGCTTATATAAAATAAGCAGCAACAACACCTTTGCAAGGTAGGGTGGGAATATCAAAATACAAACATTATGGAAATCACACGAGTTAAGAAGGTTATAATCATTTGCCTTAATTTTCCGGGCACATGACATTTGATTTGCCTAATACTAAATTAATTCCACATACTTTTTCTCTTTAATTTTGAGTCACTATTTTAACTGGTATTTGCTTTCCACACCCCTCATCCTGGCCCACCCTTTTTTATGAGAGTTATTTGAGTCAAATCTTGTTCACAACTATATTCTTATTGAGTATAAACACCTAAAGTAGAGTTTGTCACAAGATTTTCTTTATTTTATTTTTCATGATTAGTTTACTTTTTAGATTTTTATTTACCTTTAAAAAAATAACATTATAAAGAAACCGTGTTTCTTAGTTTTTATCATGTTTTTCACAAAATATTCTCGTACAAAAGTGAGAATATAATTTTTAGTCAACATGAAAAATTTACTGAAAATATCACTTTATAAAAAAATACATAATTTTTAATTCTATGACTCAAACTTAACCCCTAGCGCTATGAAAAAGACAGCGGGATAAGATTACACATAAGTGCAACTTAAAACAAAAAAAAAAAGATAAAAAAAATAATTATGTTAATTTAAATGAAAACCTCAAACACAGCTGAAGAAGTATAAGAGCCTCTATCTAATTTTGAAGCTAAAAAAGGATTTGTTAAATAAATAACCAGTTTATTTAATATCAAATAGAAGCTTTATTTAGAGGAATATTTTTATTACTATGCTATACACGTAGCAATTAATGATTTAATAAATAGCAATTAATAAAGGTGGATCAGAACTCACTTCCTAATGATTTTTTTTTAAACTAGTTAAATCATTTATTAAAGAATAAAAAATTATAATGGCATTAATCAACCTAAGAAAATTATAACTATGCTGATGAAAATAAGAAAACTATAACTTTGTTAGATTTAATTTTGATATATTATTGATATTAAAATTATATGCACTGTTATTAATAATTTCTTGTCATTTTTATTAAAAAAACCTTAATAATTATTTCTAAAATTAACCACAAATTTTATTAAAAATAAAATAATTAAAATTATGCAAATGAAAATATGAAATAAAAAAAATGCTAATTGGAGTATAAAATTATTAAAATATAAGAATTATTATTAGATCCTATCACTTCCAGCACTGCCCAATATAATTGTTTTTAAGATAATTAAATAAATACCCAACTCATTTAGTATCAAATCAAATTAAATAAAAAGATATGTCTTTTATTATTATTATTATTATTATTATTATTATTATTCAAAACACATTTTTTTTTCCAAATTTAAAATGATTGTTTTTAGTCTCCAAATAACTTAGAAGAGATTTATTTTACTCTATTTTATCGTATGTTATCTACTTAAATGTCACTAAAAGGAGAAAAATAAATACGTGATAGAGTGTATGACAGAAAAGAAGTAAAATCAAATTCATGTAAACAACTTATACATTGTTATCCTTGCAAGCAAAATATTTAACACTAAAACAACGATTGAGATTAAAATATACAAAATAAATCAAATTATATTATATAAAAATATCAGTTTTATTTATTTTTAAATTAACTTATATCAAATTTAATAAACTTAAAATGTATTAAAACCTGTCAACATATAAAGATATGTATAAAAAGTAAATGAATAATTGATTATTGTTAAACAAAATAACATGTTAATTTTAGTTAAGTTTATAATAAAAAGTTATATACTAATTTATTTATTTATTTTTGTACTATATTAAAATTGGAAAAACGATAATAATAAAAATAACAATAATATTTTAGTAAATTAATCCCTTTTAGCATGTACAATTTAATTGTAAAATTATTTAATTTATTTAATTTATTGACTTTTAATAATCTTTACATTATGTTTATTTTATTTGTTGACTTTTAACTTTCTAATTGTATAAGTATTTTCTTTATTATGCAACATCCACAAAAATGTCAAAATGGTTGTGATTATATCTTTATAATTTTGAAAACATAGTTAAACCTGTACACATCAATTTAAATTATAAATGAAATAACGATTATATAATACTTTATGTTTCGATATCAGAGAATATTGTAAAATCATATTGCAAAGAGGAGGAGTAGATAATTTTTAATTTTATATAATATTGGTACCGAATCACATTATTTCTATTTTTTAATACGCCCGAAATAATAATAATAATAATAATAATAATAATAATAATAATAATAATAATAATAATAATAATAAGTAATGTTAATCAATTGCAGAAATAATACTATAAGCAAATATAACATTAATCTATACCACTATATAAAAGATATATCATTCCTTAGTTTAATGCCATCTTTTAATTGAACAATCTTATATTTTAATATATAAAAAATTACTCATATTTAATAAAATAAAAAAATTAAAAATAATGTCACATAATATTTTAATGTTATTTTAACAAAATTACATATATATTTTAATTATATTATTTTCAAAATTTTGATTAATTATTAAAAAAGTAAAAATATATAAACAATAGAATTATAAAATTATACATTTTTTAAATTATATTATTCAAATATAATAAGAATATGAATATATATGCGTTGGCGATGATAATAATAATAATAATAATAATAATAATAATAATAATAATAATAATAATAAAAATATATATATATATATATATATAATTAAGAAAAAACATTATAATAACTATAGAATAAGTTTTAATGCTAGTGATAGTCATATTATATCAATCTTTTACGTTATGATTAATCACTTCTTATAATATTATAATACTATATTGATGAATGAGTTTTATATTTTTAAAACTTGTTAAAGGTAATATAAATATGTTATTTAAATATTAGATATTATAAGTAATTAAGTATTTTTGATTGTGATATGGATATGTCATGTGACCATTATATGTGTTGTAGTGTGAATGTATTAAGTAAATTAGCTTATCAAGTAAATAATATAATATGACTTAATTTATCATATGACTATGTTCATTAAATATGAATTAGTAAAAGTTGAATTTGTATATCTTGACTTGATGATATTTTGACATAGAAAGAAATATGGATGTAACCTGACCAGTTGTATTATTTTCATTATATCAAGTACTGGTATCTAGTGAGACATGCTTAATACACGAGTTTTTTAATAAAAGTTGTGTGACATTACATTGTAAATTGATATGTAACTAAGCGTTCTTGTGTATCATTACAATAAAACATCAAATTGTCTTTCAAACAATAGTGTTGAAAAAAAAAAGTGACATCATAAGAGTTGATTAAACCGACTCTAACATAATGTAAAAGGTTAATTTTTAAAAAGTTACAAAAAATATATTATTAATATTTTTATATTTAATTCTATATTATATAGACGATTAATTAACCCACACTCACTAAAAGACCAAAATCAACTTAACTAATTATAAGGTGATCATAACTTTTTACTAAATAAAAAAATTAGTGTTAATGTGGGATTAGCATTGACTAAACCGATATTAAAAGAGTTCGCTTAATGTTAGACACGGATAACAAATAAGATTTTAAACACTAATAAAATCAACTTAGTCAACTTTAAGTGAGTGATAACAATTTATAATTTTCGTTTGTTTATTAAGTAAAATTATTTGTATTTGAGTTGACACTAAATGAAATAAATATTAAAAATAAATAAATTTTGAATGGTCTTATTGACAATAATATTATTTATTTTTAATATTTATATTTATTTAAGTAATTATCAGTTAAAATGTCATTAATTTTATTTATTTTATTATTTATTTTAGTGTCAACTTAATTACACTATTTTATATTATATACATCTGTGAGTCTTCGTAAATAACAAATAAAGCTCGCACATTATTTTAGTTTAAAAACTTACTTTTAAAGGTGCCAAAACTTCTCATTCTCAAATTTTCTCTTTTATTTTTTTATATAAATCTTATCATACTCATTTATTTTATCCAAATTTATTTCATTCATTATTATTCATCTCCTTCGTCAACATATTTTTTTCACTAACATTCATTTTTTTTTTCATTCACACTTATCTTTTTTATTTATTACAATGATTTTATTTATTTTTGTTTTATTATTGTTGGAGATAGGAGCATATATGAGATTTTCTTAAAATTCTTATTATTGAAATTGGTCACTTACGACACAAGTTAATTTAATATTGAAAATAAACTTCATTTAGTGTTTACCAATACTAAATTAAGTAAATTTTTAAATAAAAAATATATTAGAATTAATTTAGTTAACACAATGTGTTTTACTTAAAAATTAAGTTAAACATTAATAATAAAATGAATTCGTCTTAGTTGATATTATTTAAAATTGACTTTCAAATATCAACGCTAAATAAATTAGTTTTCATAATTTTAAAAGCACGATACATGTGAACGTAAATGTAATACTATTTCCTAATTATTATTAACTTGTACTTATTACGCTCAAAATTTGACCAAAGACTTTTAAACATACTAAATACGTATTCTCTTATAATATATTATTTAAAATGTTTCAGGTTATTTTATTTATTGAACGTGCTTTATAATGTTTCAGTTTATTTTATTTACTGAACGTGTTTTTTTTTATAATATATAAATATAAATACCGAATAGAACACACATAATAAATTACTTTTATAATAGTCAAAAGAAAATACTAATGAATAATTTATTCAAAATTTGTCCGTAACAATACAAACAAAATTAACCTTAAATCCGGATCAATAACAGGTGTTTTTGTGCAAGCTTTAAAAACGATGGTATCAAGTTGACCATATCTTTGTAATTCATTAGTAATTCTCCTCCTACCAAATAATATAATGCATCAACACACTATTGAATATATTTTACAAAATAGGAAAAGTGGAATTCACATAAATTATTTTTAACATTTTTGTTTTAAATCCGTAAATTGATTGAGAGAAAAATAAAGTCTCCTAAAACTAGAAAATGTTTTTGTTTTTGTTTTTGTTTTCTTAAGAGAAACTATTTTTGTTGTGACGGTGTCAGAAGGTTGGTGGTGTCATTTTCGTGCCCTTAAATGTCCACCAACCAAACTCCTCCAGTGATGAATCTCTTTATGGTCAGCGGCATCATGTTCCTTCCTTCTTCTGTCCTTCATGACAGTTTCTCTTAACAACCTCTTTACTTATATTTCCCATAAGATAATCATGCACTATTTCCCATAATTTCAAATACAAAACCTTTAGTTAAAGCCTATTAGAAAAGAAAAAAGTCAATAATAATATGCTTTTTCCAATTAAAATAAAAAGTGGTTGATAATGAGCATCAAGTCTACAAACATAAGCTAACCATAAATTTTGATTAATATACTAACAGGTGATACGAATTCAATTATCTTTTGCATACACATTAACCCCATCTTTACGAAAATTCTTGTTTGACTTTCTTTAATTTTTAGCTTTCTGACCTGAAAAAAAAAAAAATATGCAACAACTATAAAGAGTGAACATACCAATTGAGTGGGTAGGAATCAGAACCCGATTCGATATTAGTATTTTTATAGATTGGTAGTATAATGGAAGTTTTTGTGTAATGTAGCTTCTACAATAAATAAATTGTCATAAGGAAAAGGTAGGAAAACCAGAGGGAATAATCAATAATACTAATAGTCACAAATCTCTCTATATCTTCACCTAATACACTCTCCTTAGTCAAATAATGTATAATTTCTTTTACCCTTAAAAAAATGATTATTTTTCTTATTAACTTAAAGTCATTCTCAATAATCTCTACTAACGCATCATTAACTATAATTATCTTAGACTAACATCTATAAAGCATTATCTTTTTGTTTTAAGTCTTTCTCATGTAGACAATAAAACATTATCTACAAATAAAGGATTTGATGATTTAATATGACGTTGTTGCTATAACTCTAGTTTCTTCTGTATATTTTGTTGTTAAAAGGTTGCGAAGAAATAAATCGTAAGCTATACAATGAATCTTTTGTATAGAATAAGCTCGGGGGTTTCTAGAGAAGGAGATAATCAACATAATTAGTCAAAAGTTTATAATCTCACACCTACTACTTGTGCATTGACTAAATTAAAATAAATTTCCCAATCTATGGAAACACAAATCATTCTTACAAACCCAATTTAAAATTGTAAATCATATCAATTATCCTTAACACATTATAATCATTTTAGTTTCATGTCTCTGTCTTTAACAGCTAAACAAAAGCGTCGGCATTTGTTAACCACACTACTATATGAAAAAAAACACATGCATGCGGATTTTAATTGCTTTAATTCTCGGTTAAATTATTGACAAAGCCAAATAAAGAAAAAGGTTGAAGGTAGCGTCTTTTAACTTTCATTTTCGACGGCAGACCAAGAGAGATTCCCAATTTTTTTAATCTATCATCCATTAATTATTTCTAATCTCCAAAGGGAATAATTAATATAAAATGACCAATGTAAAAAAAAAATACTCTTTTTTCTGCTTCTAGCAAAATGAGCAAGCGTGTCTTTTACCAAATATTTCTATGTGGGGTCCATTTTTTTTATATAATACAATTTTCTCTGTCTGTACAAAAAAAAAAAAAAAAAAAAAAAAAAAAGAAAAAACACAATGAGAAAGTGCAAGGACCAACCATGTAGAATTCATTAACTTGGGGAAATTCAGTGTTTTGGGTCCTACAAATGTTATGTCGATGAAGCCATAATACACCATACGTGGGGGTGATTGATGCTTCTTCTTCTATTTTGTCTCGTAAAAGTTTCATGTAGTATTATGGTTCAGTAGAGAGACCCCATTTGGGTTGCAGAACTTTCACATTCCTTGCAAAAATGCATGTGAATGGACATTGCACCTTCTTCTTGACCCTTCTCCCCATTCTGCTATATATCCTTCTTACACTTCAATCCCAAGGTTGTCCACACGTCTTCATCTTCACACCATTGACTATCATCTACTACCAATTACTTTACTTCTCAATAATTCAAATAAAACTATATATAACCCTTTAGTTTTAAATTAATATAATAAATACTTCCGTATTTCTTTCTTTTTTTTATGACCTAGAAAACAAAGGTTCTTTCTTAATCTTATTAAGCATAACAACATGCAAAGTAATCCCCGGAAAAGTGCTGAGTTTCAATAATTGAGGACAATATATAGTCACGTTTTGACCAATGAGGATCGCTGGGGAAATTTGTGAATAAATAAAAAAAGTCTAGTTGTTGTTATATATATACTAAAACAATGCAACATGCTTGCTCAAAGTGGAAAAGGGTTGTTGTTGTGTTAAATAAAAGACCTTGTTTTGCGGTATAATATATAGAAATCAAACCATTGCTCATGTTTGAATGAGTGTTGGATATTTGTATTAATCTTTCAGTTGACAAAGCAAGATGCTTCACCACATGCCAACTATTTTAATTTCCTGTTTATGCTGCATTGTACTTAATTTTGTGATGATGGTTTGTTCCATGTTTAATTGTTGAAAAATATAATTAAGCTGCTTTATTTTGTTACCAAAAGATAATAGAAAGAAGCATAAAAAAAGTGATTCGAATTGGATAAATTGACAAGACGAGTGCATGTGGCATGGACAGATGTGGTGTGCTACAAGCTAGCAGGAAAAACAGTGAAAGGTCATGCAAACAGCTAAGCTAAGATCAATTTTTTGGTTACTTTATTGCATAGCTTTTCCAGATTCATATATATTTTTCCTTGTTCATTATTATTACTATGATGATTGTTGTTACTGTTATACATGATTGATGACAGGCAACACTCCAATTAGAGATAGGTAGCTACAATGTGATGAAAAATTCATTGACTAGTGTCATCTACGTATGTTCCACAGTGCTTATTTGTTAAAACTTCAAAGTGAAACTTGTTTATGTTTTGGATCAATATTCCACCGTTTCAGTCCAAATGAATGTGTAGTTTCCTTCAACCCATCTGAAAGCTTCTTTTTCCAACTATGAGGAATCATGTCTGATTAAAAATTAAGGAAAATCGTTTTCATCCTTGACGCGTAGAGATAATACTATATTAATCATATTCCTTTTCCTTAAGTGAATTATACATTTCTTTGATTTAGAGTAATTACTCAACTCCTCTCCCGTCAATTTATCACTTATTACATCAACTAACACATTTTACTTTTAAGAAATTATATATGTATATATATGTATAATTTCATATATATTCCTTCACTTTCGTATTTTTCTTAACAAAATTTAATGTTATTTTCAAAGTTCAAATAATATTTTTTTATTATTTATATATTACCATTCACTTAATCTTTGGTTAATTTACAAATGTGGTTACTGGGACGTAGAAAGAAAAAAAAAATAAAAAATCATGTACATATTTGATTGAGATCCATCAAATTTATTTTATTTCTTAAAAATTTGAACAACACTTTAAAAAATTGAGGGAGTATTTTTTTTTAATTTATAAGTAGGCTATAGTTCCATTGAAAATGACGAATAAAATAAGTAAGGATGATATCACTAATTACACTGATCGGGATTATAAATAGTTCTCACTTATGCGTATAATTTATGTTCAATTTTATAAGTGTGAGGAAGGAATATTTTAATGAAGATTGTTTGGGAAACTTTTTATCGTTTTCTTAATAGTTTACTTAATTCAAATTTAATAAATTAAATTAAAATACGAGTCTTAAACATTGAAAATATTAATTAATTTTATTAGTTGAAAACAAAATCTAATATACTTAAATTTAATTCCTTAATAATAATATGACTTGATTTGGTAGATAGACATTTTTCTTTCTTTCATATTGTTGAGGAAGCCGTGTAATAATAAGAAAATCGTGTTCAATTATAATATCTCACACACACACACATATATATATATATATATATATATATATATATATATATATATATATATTGAGATTAAAAATATATAATTTACCCAACGTTAACCCAATCTCCTTTTATTCATAATTATTTTTTGAGAAAATATGAAATAGTAAAGTCTATTTTTTTCTATTTTCACCGTAAGTAATCTTGTTCGAGGTATTACCTACTGTTAAGTATAGATATCTCTTCAAGAAAAGAAAAAAAAAAAAAACATATTTTTGTTCACTACATTGTGGAAAGATTCGCCGTTTTTGTTAGATTCAACTTTAGTTATACTTGATCCTTTCTTTCTTTTAGAAAAAAAAAAAAGAAAAGTAAAGAGAACAAATTCCAAGTTTAAGTTAAAATATTTGAAAGAAAATAAATAAATTTTTTATTTCAGAAACTACTTTTTATTTTTCAATTAAATAAAATACTCAATTATCCATATTCTTTATATTCTTTATTTTCCCCCTTTAATCCTAATAGATAATAAAATAATTGTGAGCGCACATATGCTAGATATTAAAATATTGTTGCATGTTTTGGTTAATGTTTATTTTTATTTATCTGTGCTCGGAAACGCTTTTAATATTATTTAACTAAGTCAATTATTATTTATTTTAGTAAAGGAATGAAGCTATTTTTCACAAATTTCCCCGATTATTTGTGCTATAACAAACACACTTTTCACATAATTATTTCGATACCAATATGATATCGCCATCAGAGGTGACAGGAATATTCTTCGGCAGATTTAAGTATAAAATGAATAAATAAAAGTGCCCAAATAAAATTAGTAAATTACTTTCCATTCTTTCTGTTAAAATATATAAGCTAGTCTACTTAATTTAACACTGTTAAATTAACTTATATTCTTGTTCTAAATTAATGTAAGTGTTACTTTGTTTTTCATTACTGAAACAAATAATTTAATCCATTTGACTTAACATTATTAAAAACATTCTTTAATAAAAAATTAAATTTATTGTACTTAAAATTTCACCACAATACTCTGAATTTATTAAATTATCTTTCGTACACTCGATGTTCATGTCTGACCAAATTTATTATTAAAAGAATACGGAAAAAGCTATAAATAACATTCAATAAATTTCAATTTGTTAAAAATATGTTATAAAAAAATAATTTAGTGGCACTTTCTTATTGCGGGATTATATTAACAATTAGTTTTCCGGTAAAAGAATTATTCTTGTATATAAAATTATTATATTATCATAAAAAAATGGTAAGAATTGTGATATATTTTTATCTATTAAAAAATGTTATTTGAGTTCAACAAGTATAAGATTACGAGGTCAATCATGACATCTGAATTTAATTTTTTGTTATAATTTTTCTTTTAAAAATGTCTAGAAAGGTCAAGGAAAAAATTAACAAATTTCATATTGATTCTCTTAATGATATGAAAGTTTTGAATATACAGAAACAAACTCCCTGATGGAAGATTGAACTTCAAATCATTCTTTAACATAATTTTATTATTTATTATTCAAATGATTCTTTGAAACTAATTTAAATGACGATCTGTTGACAAGTTTTTATATTTATCTCTTCAGAGAAATAAAGTATATCTTAAGACAGCATAGGCTAGTATAATACTGTAATAATAGCATATTTTGAGATATTATAACCTAGAAGATATGTTGGTAATAACATTTTTTTTGCAAAAAAACTAATGAAATTTTAATAGAAAAATTAAGAATAGAGTGGAATGTTATATAACTTAATTTGTTAGGGGATAAGAGTGTAAAGTTGAACATAAGAGGTAGGACAAGGTAACGTAATATTCGCATCTTTCATAGATGCGAGACGTTAATTGTTCTTTTAATATATTTTAAATATATAAACACTTTATTTATCTCTCCAACCTTCTCATATTACTATAGCTAAATAAAAAATGATTTAATAATACATTTAACAAGTACGTTTCGATATACCTTAAAAATAAAAGATCAGGTCAACTTTTTCCCATAGACATTCCATCAAATGAGTAAAACTAAAAAAAAAAAAAAAAACTATTCTTGTTTAAGTCATTGGATTTTAAGTTTAATCTGACTTGAATCATAGATCATACTATCTAACTCATCAAACTAAATCTATTTTGACATCTATAAAAAAGCACACATGCAAGCATAAATACACATTATTATTGTTATTATTATTATTATTATTATTGAAAACTATAAACCTATAAGAAATTTATTAAATTGTTAGTGAGACTAAATTTAATATTTTTAATAAATTTAAAATAATAACAAAGAGTTTTTTTCGAAAAAAGATGTTATTAACGTTTATCGTCCCATGCTTCACACACAAAAAAAAAAAAAAAAAAACACTCTACTTACTAATTTAAAATAGTATATCTAAACTTTATTTTTATGGTATATTTTTAATTACTATAACAACATTAAAAAAAATATAATAAATTGATATATCTTGGTGGTTGTGTGTCCTTGTCGTAGGTATGTTGATTCTTTTTTTACAAAAAGGTGAGCATGTTATATGTTATTGTCGTTTACGTTAATGATTTAAGTTTGAGTTGAAAGTTTTTCATTTGGTAGAAATGCAAATGATGATAAACAATTTACAAAAAAAAAAAAAGTCACAAATTTGTTGTTTTAACTTATTTTTTAAGATGGTGTAAATTGATTCTTGATATATTGGAGAATATCTTCATGTGGTTTCCTTCCTTCAAATTGTCTGACGAGTAATATCAAAATCCTTGACCATTAGAAAAAAAAAAATTGTTTAGATAAGAAGCTAGTCTTATCCTGAACAATAAGACACACCCATGGGAGGTAGGGTAAAGTTGGATTGAGGGGGTTCTGAGGGAAAGATGAAAATTTGTCTGAAATATAAAATCTAAGAGCCTAATTTTGTATAAGATGTTTACATTGATTAAAAGTTTAATTGATGTAATAAATGCTTTTAACATGGACTCTAACTTTCAATAGATATAAAAATTTTATATCAGTTAAATCTATAATTAATATAACATTTTGTATTTATTTAAAAATATCACTGAATTTTTAACTTCAATTATTTTAAATCACGCATTGAAAAAATATATATTTTATAGTAATGAATTTAATATATATTTATTAGATGTCACAGTTATTATTCCTTTTGTGATATTTTCTTTTACAATTCCTTTAAATGCTCAATTGTTTAAGTCAAAGTAATTCAGTTTTTTTAGGAGTCTTTTTCAATTTTAATCATTCTATATTAGTAGACAAATAAGTTCAATCAATTTAGTTGAAAAATGGTCTGGTACATGTTTGACTTAAAAAACCTAACTTATCTCCAAACCAGTGAATGTAACATTTGATTTTCCTATTTAATACGAATGACTTTAAAAGAATAAAGGTTAAAACTGAAAGTTGTATTTAAATATATACAATAAAGTTTAAATTATTAGTTATTTATTTACAAATTTCATTATTTTTTTCAGTTTTTTTCTTTACTTTTTTTTGTTTTCTTTTTAACTTTTTGAAGTTATTCTTTATTATTTTCTTGAATAATTTAGGTGGTCTTAAATAGATTAATCGTATTCAATCATATTTTGTTTTAGGATAAGTTTCATCTTTACATTAAGTATTTTATAAAATTTTCTTTTTGATTTCACTTACGAGAATTGTGACGTCCTGTATCTCCGTAAGCTTTCTTCTCTCTCCTCTATGTCTTTCTCAAATTCTCAAAATCTCTCTCCCTTCTCTCTAACTTTTCTCCCTCCATACATCATCTGTTTTAGAATCTGATCACACCCTGCAGTACCTGAAGAGTTAAGAATCATTTCTAACCGATCAGAATTTCAAACAGAGTAAGTCCATATTTGCTCTAAAGATCCCTTAATCTCTGTTTTTCCTTAGTAGGGACAGTTGAGAAAAGTATTTCTCTCAACTTAATTAAGATTATACTGAAATTTGGTTTTGTTATGATGACTTGTTCTAGATCCCTAAAGATTGGGTTAGTGCCACTAGCTAGTTTGGAGGAATTGTTTTGGGAAATTGTCACAAGGTAAGGGAAGCTAGTAACTTATTTTATACTATTTAGTTACTTTTAAATAGAACTCAGATAAAGACTTGAATATGTGACTATCAGTGCTCAAGTCTTTCTTGCAGGTCTGACTGGTCCTTGAGTACTGAATAAGTTTGATCATCTTGATTTTTGTATGAGTTGTGCTTGTTTGTGTACATTAAGTATAGCATGTCTATGTTTAACATAGATCCTCAAGCTTCACTGATGATCTAAGTCACATAGACTAAGATATTAGGTGGTGAGAAGCTGTGAGGGGGTTCATACACACCGGGACCACTGGTGAGACTCGGTATTGAATGTTTGAGCTTACTTTAATCCTTTCTCTTAGATTCGAATGGCAGTCTAAGTCTTGGGCATTGGATTAATCCTTTCTCTTAGATTCGAATGACAGTCTAAGTCTTGGGTATTGGATTAGTGCTTTCTCTTAGATTCGCTGGTAATCTAAGTCTTGGGTATTGGATTGATCTTTTCTCTTAGAATTGCTGAATCTAAGTCTTGGGTATTGAATTGATCCTTTCTCTTAGAATTGCTGAATCTAAGTCTTGGGTATTGGATTAGATGTTAGTCTCTGATAGGGGCATACTTAATTGGTTTTCAGGAAGACGATAGGTCAATGTGTGGCCTATATGTGTGATATGGTCTATGTGTGGCCGATATGTATTGATGTGGTTCATGTGATATCTTTATATATGACGTTTGACATGAGTACTTGAAATGAAAACGGAAAACTTGTATTGAAACTTCATATGCTAGACTTTAAAGAAATTCTTATGACTGAGATATTCTGTTCTATTTGTATATATTTAGTATTGAAACTTATATGTTAATCTTTTAAGAAATTCTTGTGAATAGCTAATATGGTTTGCTCTTTATTTATGTATTGATTATATTATAAAATTTTATTTTCACTAACTTACCCTTGCTTTGCTTGTTGTTTTGTAAACTGCGATGATTGTTCTATGTACTTGAGCAGATATAAATGCAGATGTCGGAGTATGTGTAAGAGTGTAGACTTTATTTTGAAAATTTGATTCTTTTGTTGGATTCACTGTATGTTAAACAATATACATTTTTGGGATGTTACAAGAATTATAAGATTTCACAAGTTAAACTAATTGAGAATATTTTTTTTATTGTTTTGTCTCATTTTAAATTTGTACTTAGATTGTTGATTGGGTGTAGTTTAGGGTTATAAGGATATTAAGATTTTTTTAGGTATTTTTTCCAATTGTTTGGAAAGCAAACCAGTGTCATGTAAGAGGAATTGAACCATGTTTAACCATTATCTTGTTTTAGTTTAAGTAAATTGAAATTCAAACTTGAATAAATATCGGTTGATTTTGAACTAAATTTAGTTGTTGAATTTTATTGATTTTTGGTTGAAATTGAGTTTTGATAGACTGAATTTTGAATTAGCAATGAAACTATAGTTTTGATTGTACAAATAGGTAGAAATTAAGATTATTATATATTAAAATTGATACCAAAGGTTAGTCTGGTTTTTTGAAAAGCATTGAATAATATGTTAAAATTTAATTTTAGGTATTACGAGAGAATTTTTACTTCAGTGAAACTTAAACAAGATTTAAATGGTGAGTAATCATTGTTGTACCTATTAATTTCACTTAAAGGGATTTCATAGTAGTTATAAAGACAGTGATTTTCGCTAAATAAAAGTTTAGCTTGAATTTTTTTTTTTAAAATAATAATCATTTCTTTGAATTGATTTTCAACCAACCAAAAATGAAATCATTCAAAAAAAATAAAAAAATTCTTCCCCTAATTTGATAACATAGATCGTTTAAGCAAAAGTATTTTATTTTAGCAACGTATTTGTATTGATTATGGGGTAATATTTACTAGTCAAGTCCTAATTAATACAAAAACATTCAGTAAATAATACTCTAAATGATTAATATTCTTAAACATATAGGTTAACACTAGATCAGTACCATTGATTAGCGTAAATAGCCAGATCAATATGATTAATCAACCTCGGATTATGATTAGTTATCAACCTAATGGTAATGATTACAACAGATAGTTTCCTCGATAGTCTCATGCACCTAAGACATAAAGGAACAATTAACCAAATATGCTCTTTCAATTTCATCCATTTTTGTGGCTCAGATCATTGCACTCGTATAAAATCAATGCATTTTGGTAATAAAGTATTTTGAAGAATGCATTTTTTTATTTTAATTTCCGCATAGTCACACATTTTGGTAATAAAACATATTAAAGAATGTATCTTTCGATTTTAATTTGTAGGCTGTATTCCTTCGTTAAATTCAAACATCCTGCCTAATTTATAAGTGAAGGATAGAAATAATTCGAAAAGATTCTATAACATATATAATGAGATTTGAGTTAAATCTACCATATTCCAACCAAAATTTGAAAATTATATATTTATAATTTTTTTTATTTTATATTATTCAAACTTTACTTACTAATATAAAAATTAAACTTACTTATAACTTCATGTGCAGTAACACTTTACCAGCTTTGTTAAAACAAGGATTCCGTTTCTTGAAAGCTGAGTAATTGGGAGACATGGATCGCTTCAACACTTCATTTCAATTTAGTAGCAAAGACAAATGGAATGTGATGTGTGGCAAGCAACCAATAAAAAATAGCGGCGACTCCTTTTCCGTGGTTAAAAATTACCCCTTCTTCACACAATGCTTCGTAAATTAATGTGCCACCTGCACTTCAATCATTAACATTTCTGAACTTTGGTGGCAAGCACAAGATGACACTGCAACTACATTGAAAATTCCCTAACATCTCCAACCTAAGACCGTAACCCCTAACACGTCCCTTTTTATACTTCACCTCTTCAACCGTTCAAATTTCAAAGTTCTTCAATCGCAAGTTTTTAGTTCAGTTCATGTTGCGACCATGACCTCTGATTAATGCAATAGAAAGCTCACCTCCAACTTATTATTTAAATCCTTAAAACTTCAACAAATCCTAGATCCATTTAACTGGCTTCAACGTTAATGGTTATGCTGTTCAATTTGACATCTGTTGCTCTCAAACTCTACACACCTAAACCTAATAACAAAGACAGCTTAAAAAAGCTACAAATGATATGCTTTCTATATTATAAAAATTAAAAAAAAATTATATGATTTAATAACTTTTTTTCTTTACATGCATTCACTTGATACTTGTTTTTACTTAAATGTGAAAAATAATGTATTTTATTTTTTTCAATGTATAGATGAGTTTGAGTGATGACATTAGAGTATTATAAGAAGATGTACCTCTGGAACGATTTTTGGCACCCAAGATAGTAATTATATAAAAAAATAAGGTGAAGATAAATAAAGTTTAATATAATTTTAAAAATATAGCTAAATAACGATATATGTGTTCTTATTTTTTTTTTCTTATGGTAGTAGTCCCAGGTTGTGAATATAAAAGATAACTCTCATTACTCTTTTTACATGTAGGATGATTATACGGAGGTTTTGGCTTCTTCATTATTTGATCCGTGGCCAATGGGCGTGGAAGAAAAAGGCTTTTTCTAGGAGGTTATAGGTCGAACAAGATGAAGTATCCAATGAATATATCTTAAATCCATAATAGGAATGAATATCCAATGAGGTACATTCTTACACTTCTCGTGTTGTTATATTTGAGCTATTGGTTGAGAATTCTTCTACTGTATATCACTATTTGCTAATTGAATATCATCATGAAAACTTCTTTTATTCCAGTTATTCATATTGTGAATTTCAACATTTCAATAAGATTAATAACATTTTTTACAAAAATATATTAATAATAAGACCTAAACTAGTCAATATTTTGATAAATAATTAAATAAATTATTCTCAAACTGATTTTCACGTTCATATAACTTTTATTGTCGCTTAAATAATAAATCCGACATTAACGTGAAAATCAGCCACTTGAATTTTATGCGAGAACCATTTGAATTATCAATTCCTAGTATTTTAAAGAATGGTTTGAATCAGCCACTCTGATTAATTAATCTATTTTAAGGTATTTTTTTTTTAAATTGAAGTCCCGTCAATTTTTTTTTCTATTAAGGTTTTCCTTAATTGACTTGATTGGAGACTAATTTTTTTTATTATCACCACAAAAAATTGGACAATTACTTACAAAATTTTAGTTATAGGTTAAAATTTGCATATAAAATATTTTTTACCTATGAATAGTTACATACAAATTTAATTTTTTTTATAAATTTCTATTACCTATTAATTTTTTTAGGTACGTATAAATTATTTTTCTACCCTTATATATAGAATAAAATAATAAATAAATCTAATGTCACGAAGCGGGAATATATTTAAAGGAATTTACCGAGAGTAAAGAATTATTACGTGTGAAATTTAACGTAAAATGTGAATTAATTATTTTATTAAAAAAATAGATAAATTACGTATTTAGATTTATTTTTTTTATAATTATTACACTAACATTAACTTTTGATATTATTTTTAATATCTGTAATATTAATAATAACAAGAATAATTTTAATATTATTGATAATAATACTAATAGTATTGTTATTAATATTAAAAATAATAATAATAATAATAATGATAATAATAATAATAATAAAATGAATTATTAATATTATATATCAAAAGATCTGTAAATAACTATTTATGAATTATAGGTAAATTATTTATAAATAAAATTTGCATGAAATAGATTTATAAGTAAAATTTATATATAATATTAAATTTATTTATGAATAAAAAGTTGTAATAAATTATAATTTTTATAATATTTATTTTTGAAAAGTCGAAGTATCACAGTAAAGTGGTACGATATTTTGAGTAGTGTATTAAGTGAAGTAGTATCCTATGCATGACTAACTTGAATTCCAGTGTTTCTTCTTAATTTCTAATTAGGATCTGTTGAGTATTTTCTAAATTTAGAAAAGAAACATGTCTATCATGGTAATGGACCAACTTAATTTAAAAATGGAGAGATACAGAGCAAAAGAAAGATTGGGTATGCATCTATTACTTTAACTTTGTCTATGGTATTGTGATGATAATTCTGATGTTATTCTCCATTGATTGTTATTAGAAGCTCTGACATAATGATGGACAAATTCAAATAATTATAGGACTGAAATTCTTAAATAAAATCTTGAAAGAAAATATTAGTTAAAATCAATTAAATGCAATTCTTTAACAATTGTGGATAGGATATTGTTTGTTATATCTACTCAAACAAATATCCTTTAATCTTGCTATTCTAAAAAACTTCTATTTGGAATAAAAAATAAAGCAATCATAGACTTTCATTAGAATTTAATAAAGAAAGTAATAACAATGCAAAAAGTGTTAAATTAAATTATTAAAAATGAAAAAATAAAAAAGTAAGTGAACCTAACCTGTTCAATTATATTTATATCTACTGTTATAATATTCAAATTCGATAAAGATGAAATCTGAACATTTTTTTTATTTTCTTTTTAATATTTGTTTTTTTCGTTTAGACTCCCTAAAATTTATCTCCCTATTAAATCTTCTTGTTCCTAAACTAAAGAAAAAAGGTTGGTTAGATTGTTTGTATCTAGAATTATGAATGAATTTGCCTACAGTAAAATGCTTTTTCCCTAAAGTTTTTGGATTTAATTTTTCTTAATTTAATAAAATTTTATGTTGGTCCATAGCATTATTTTCAGTCGTTGTTAAGATACTTCTCTTGATCAAACAAATTTAGGTAATATTGTATTTTGTGTTGTAAATAACACGTACCCTATCGGAGCATAAATTTTATACACAGTTTTTGTCGTTACTCACATGATTAAGTTTTGACATAGGTACATATGAAGGACTATGCTGTCTGAGGAATTGGATATTTACTGTTATTGGACTCCTTCTTACAAAAGACAAAGTTTTACTAATGGTTCCCTTCAAGTGTTTTTATAACCAGTGATAAACTTTTCTCAGATCATTGCTTAAAAATGAAAGGTGACATTAAAAATGAAAACTAAGGAAAATAGCAAACAATAATATTAGTCAGGTGAAAAATGAACTTCGGTAAGCAAGAAATTAGAAAAAACAATGTTATTTAGAAAAATTATAATAATAAAAACCAAAAAATGCATGTATTTAATGAACATTTGACTTTTTTCTCATAGCAAATAAAGGTCCAAACAAGATATAACAATATTGGTGCTTAAATACAAAAAAAAAAAAAAGAGTTTAATTTAAACTCAGACCAATCTAACTAATGAATGTGGCATACTGATGGAGGGCCCTTTACTTGTAAAGGATAAACATGATATGGAACGAATTCTTTCTCCACCCCATTCCTACACCTTCATAACAATTTTTAATTTCAAAAGTAACTATTAAAATTATCAATTTATTCTTGCTTTATTAAAATAAGAACCGAATTGTTAGTTGTCTGGTTCTTAAATTAAAAAAAAATAAAAATTGGATGAATTGGAGATAGGTGTCATTCGGTGTGTAAGTTGTGAACCGGACTTCACTCCGTCCGGTTCACAAAACATTTTGAGAATCGGAGGGTGTGACATCCAGTTCACATTAGATTTTTAATTTTTTTTATTTTTCTGATGCGTTTTTTTTTATAAATTGTTAGAATGCTATGTTACAGATATGATAGTCTTTGTATTTATTCAGAGAAAGTTAACTAATAGTCTTTGTATTTATTCAGAGAAAGTTAACTAATAGTCTTTGTATTTATTCAGAGAAAGTTAACTAGTTTTATTTTAATTGAATTTGAAATGAAACCTGATCAGGAAGAGTGAAGATGCAGAACAAGAGACTCTTCCTAAAATGTAACAGATGAGACTCTTTTTGTCTCTTCATTTGCCTTAATTAAATTAATTTAATTATATTTTAATTGAATTGGAAATAAAACCCAATGAGACTCTTATTTGGCTCTTCATTTGCCTTAATTAAATTAATTTAATTTAATTTTAATTGAATTTGAAATGAAACCCAATGAGAAAATAAATAGAGTTTCCTAAAATGAAGTCAAGACTATTACTTTAAAATGGGTTGGAAATTGGAATGATACAAAGGGAGCAAAAGAAGAGACTCTTCATTTCTTTTTTACTTTTACCTACATTAATTTTAATTGGGTGGTGATAAGTGACAACACATTTTAATTGGATGGTCATAATTTAATTACAATAAATTTTTAAAAAATTAGAATTAAAAAATATGAACCAGATGAGCATATTATCCTGTTGTCATTTGAAAAAAAATGACAACTGGATGACAATCCATCCAATTCACATTTGGAAAAAAATGTAACTCAGGATGAGCATGTCATCTAGTTGTCATTTATCTAGTTGTCATTTGGTTGTCATTTCCAAAACAAAATAAAAACTCATCAGGTTGTCATCTCCCCAAAACACCAAATCAACCACTCTAATCAATAATATCAATTACTAATTGCTAATAAACTTAAAAATTTGGTTACCTACATCTTGTTTGAACCAGATATAAGAATGAAGGGGATGAAGAATATTTTTGTCTTTGTATTTTTTAGTTAAGGGTATAATTGTCTTTTAACGGTAAGTATTGAGGTGGGATATGGGGGTGGAGGAAGAATTCGGACTTAGAAAAGGCCCATTCTCACAGTTCCACAGAAACAACGACTTTGAATTTATTTATTTTCTCTTTTAAATTCAAGCGAGAATAATAAAAATGAAAAGAAAGTTTAGTTTTCACGTTTAAATATTTTTATGTTATCAATTGTTAGAAATAATACCAAATTTAACTTTCAAAATAGTCATTTGAAAATAAAATTCGTATCATATATGCTCTCATATAAAAATGATTTTAAATCCAATCAAACCACAATCACAAATCAGACAAATAGTAATTTTCTTTTATTTTATCTCACACTCAACGCTATTGAAACATCGGTAATAAGTAGATCCCGACAAAGTATTCTCATGATTTCTGATTAATTCACTGTATCAAATATGAAAAGGTGTAAAAATTCAAATTACAAATCTCAATTACTAATTTATGTATAATTTTTTACTGTTTGAATTTCTTATATTACTCTTAACATTATCTTAAACTTTTGTATAGATATTTTATATTAAAAAACTTTGTTTTAATCTTTATTGTGAAAAAACATTTTACAATTATTGGTGAACGTTGACGTAATGGAACTAAATTTCAATTTTTATTAAAATAAAATTAATATACTTTTTATAAGTTGAATATTATACATTAAATAATAAAATTATAACATAAATATTAGAAATTACACTATTGTAATAAACTTGTTTTAACTTAACTAAGATTTCAAGGTCCATGATCATAATTTTTTTTATTATACAATAAATCTTTCTTCAATTGTGTTGGTAAAAGTAATTATAGTTGCATTAATTATATTTATTTACAATATTTATAATAATATTAAAAATTATGAAAAATCTGACATATATCATTTAAAATTTTGAAATAAACTATTAAATATAATTATTTCATTTATTTATTTCAAGTATAATTATTTTAAATATTATATGGATATCTTTTTATATATGATTAATGCTTATTTTTTTGTTAAACAATTTCAGTTTAATTTTTATACATTAATAGTTTGAAATCATTTAATTATAAGTAATGATAAATATGATTTTTATGATAATTTTTCGGGAGAAAATTTTTATCACACGTAACAATTTTTTATTTCTGAAAAATACTTGTATTATCAATAAATATATATTGTTGTTTTAAGAGTATCAGTTAAAAAATAAAACTAAAATATATTTTTTAAAAATTTAATTTTATACATTTGTACCTTCTTTAAACAGTCATTTTACTAAAAAATGATGATAACTTAAAAATAATGAGAAGAAAGTATTAAAAATAAAAAGTTAGAATAAATATTCTTTAAATATAAAATACTCTTTCACATATTAAATATATAAAATCTAAGGTTGAAAAAAAAAAAAAAAAACCTTTTGAAAATGAGTAAAGTGTACTGCGCACTAGAGAAACAGTTTCAATAATGATTAAAGAGTCTGTTGTAATTCACCAAGTAAAACTTACATGCTTAATCTACTATAAGTTGATACAGAGAAACTATGAATTTCATATTCCAGTAAGAGTAGTTTTAAGATTTCCAATGCAGTGACTCAGCAAAGATAAGGGTAACGTTTGAGATTTCCTAAATCAAAAAGGTAGATAGAATTGAATGAGTTTAACGTTCATCATTTAATTGATGAATATTGGAATACGAAAAGCTATGTTTCCACCACTATAAATCAAGTACAGTGAGTGCATCGGTTTGTATCACCAAGTTTAAACACTTCAAGTTCTTCCCTGGGATAATGGTAGGAAAGAACAAGAAGATTATTGAGTCTGAAGATGAAGATGAAACACAAGATTGTGCAACAGAATTGGATCTCCCTTTGGAGAAACTGAATCTTGGACCCGGGAAGAAGTTGCTTGTTATGAACCTTAATGGGTTACTGTTTCATAGGATTCATCGATCTGAAAAAAGTGGAATTCGTCGTTCCGCTGATGGCCGCTATAGAGGCTATCTTGGTATGTAAATACACGAGTTCAAACCTATGCAATATTATCCACAACACTAGTTAATTTAAACGTGGAAGTTGTTTGTTTATATCATTTTTAGCGAACAATCTAAACATGATTATTATACTTATAATCTTGTAGTTTTCAAGAGACCTTTCAGTGTGGAGTTTATGGAGTTCTGCTTCGAAAGATTTGAAGTTGGTATTTGGTCTTCTGCAATGGAGTAAGTGTTTCCTTAGATTTTCTTTTCCTTCAATCCTATTTCATGTTCATGTTTTAATTGTACAATGTTTTCCCATGAGAACAGGCATAACATAGATGCTGTTTTAGAGTATGCCATTGGACCTTTAAGAAAGAAAATCTCATTTGTTTGGGTGAGCAAATATTTCTTGTATAATTAACTAGGGTAACGTTTCTTTAGTGTCTTTTTTCTGATAAGTGGTTCGTGAACTTGTTTAGGATCAACGTCAATGTACTGATTCTGGATTCAAGTCCATAGAAAAAGCTTCGAAGCCCCTTTTTTTCAAGGAGTTGAATAAAATATGGGAAAATATCAAGAAAGGAGGTCCTTTTTCTGCGTCTAATACTCTGCTGATTGATGACAAACCCTACAAGGGTTTTCTCAACCCCGTAAGTAGAAAGAAACCATTTTCTTAAGCTTTTGAATTCATGATTGACAAGTTTAATATTTATTCATAAATACAGGATAATTCAGCCATTTTCCCTGAATCATATGATGTCAACGATGTTGCTGATAGAGCACTAGGTGAGAATATACATTGAATTTCTAAATAGATGATATCTCCGTTTTGTAATTTGTTTTATTGTAATTGTAGATCCAAGAGGTGAACTGTGCCTGTATCTGAAAGGTGTTGCTGATGCTCGTGATGTTCCTTCTTACGTGAAGGAACATCCTTTTGGCCAACCTGCTGTTACTGCTGCTCATTCTGACTGGAAATTTTACTCCCGTGTCAAAGAATCTATTCTCGCAAAGAGGGCATCAAAGATAGTTAAGGAATGAAGGAATCCAGTACTTCATCTTTTTGTGTTCTTTCTTGCTTTTATAATATTAAATAACCGCATTTTGCGGCAATATTATGTGTTAAGGTTTGCTCAAGACTTTATATGCTCATGTTGAAGATGCTTCGTTTCCCTATAATGAAGAATACTGTTAATTTTACTTGCAATTTGATCTGTTACCGTTGTTTTACATTATTTTCTCGAGTATTTAAGAAACAAAAACTTACTTATATTTATATATTGAAGTTGCTGCAACAATGGAATTTTTGTCCTATCTACTCGAATTTTTAAATTCACGTGGCTTCTACTGTGAATTTCCTGAACCTTTGTTTATGTTACTACATTTAAATTTCTGCCAGATCAATTTTCCTGTTAAACCTTACAACTGTCATGACATGGCAATTGTGACGTAGAACAAAATATTAATAAAAAATATATAAAGAAACTTAAAATCTTACCTATGTGACCTTTTAATTATTTTTAATGATATAAAGCTTATATTAAATTTTTTTATGAACAATTAATGCTTATATTATAAACATTATACCATGATTAATTACATTGAAAATACTAATAACTTTTAATCATTTATGAGAAAAAGCCTACATAGTTTTAAAAAAAAGCATAAAATATTTGTTTTACATATTTATTGTTAACACAAAAATTACGTTAATAGTTGGACTAAAATTTGACGAGTATCTTGGATATGAATTCTGAGATTGTTGAACATATAATTCTAATAATTCAATGCAAGTATTTTTTGTTTCTTTCCTTCTATTACCAAGATTTTCAGAATACTAATAGGAGTACTTTTTTTTTCCCCAAATTTATCACATAGTGAGTCATCACAAAGGAAAAGGCTATTCGATACACTCTTGAACCATAGCTCTTCGGGTTATAATGTTCTATCTTTTTCCTTTTGTTAAAAAAAATCATACTTTGTACTTTGTACTTTATAATTTTCTTTCAAAATATAAAAGAATTACCAACTTCTATTTTATTTAATACTACTTTTTCTTACAATATCCTAGTCTTAAAATTAAAGAATTATCATATGCGCTTATCGGTCAAAATTAATATTTAGGAAAAAGTAATATTTGATTAGATGATTTTGCTTTATAAAAAATATAGAAGTTAAACAAAATCCAATCAAGATAATCAATCTCTTTAATACGTGAATGATAATGAATGGAGCTAAAAAGAAATTTATTTTTGGAAGGAAAAACAAGTTCAACACAATTCACTACTTTGATTTATCATTACAAATTTAGATTACGTAAAAGGAAAACATGAAAACCAACTTGCATTAGCAAACCAAATAACATGATGGTTAATTAGTTAGTTAACTTTCAGGCGAGGATCAATGTCAACCCTAGCAACCCCGTCGCGTTCCTCACCAACCTTCGCCACTTCAACCTCCCCAACCACCAACTCCGCCACCTCCTCTCCCTTCTCTTCGCCGTCCTCGTAGTTGGGGTCCCCCTCGTCGATGGCCGCGGGCGCCGCCATCAGCTCGTTCTCCGCCATGTCAGCGGGGCCCTCCCAAGTGAACTTGCCGCCGTGTCCGGACTTTGGAGGCGGCCGTCCGATGCCGATGCCGTCGGAAGGGTGGCGGTCCTGGCGCTGGATACCCTTGTTGATGAGCTTCTTCTCGACGTACTTGAGGGTGTCGATGTTGTGAGTGGCGACCTCTCTCTTCTCCACCGTCTTTCTTCCTTCCTCGTCGCGGCCCACCGCTCTGATCGTCACCTTCTCTTGTTTATCGTCAATTGGCTTCATCTTTGATTTTGATTTCTGCTTCTTCAGTGATGTTGTTTCACGCTATGCCTGAAATGGTTTTATATAAGAGCTTTTGTGTTGGGAACATTTGGTGACTGGAAAGTGCTGGAAGTAGGATATGTTCGAGCTATGGAGCACTCGCGGCTCTGCTAGAACTCTCTGTCACGTGGTGCACCTTCGGGTTAACACGTGTGAATATTATAAGCTGCGTAAGGTTATATCTCCACATTTTAAATAGATTTATTGGATACTCTTTTAACTTTTTTAAGTTTTGTCCATTTAAATTTATTGTTAGTACTTTTCTTCTATAAGAATTACAGTTCTGTATTCATAATATGCCATAAAATTCAATACATATGGAGACTATTTTTAGCTTCTTTGAATTTCATGTCTTTAGAGTCAAAGATTAACTATTTAATTTGGATTTTCTTCGTGGGATTATTAATTCGAGTTACCATGAGTCTTCTAGAGTTTTCGCTAGATCGAGTTGAGTTAGGAATAAATGCTGGTGTCTAAATTCACAAAATTAAGATTATTGTCAAATTTCAATTTTAATCAAATTGTATACTAATTTACTTATTGATTATAATTTCTTCCAAAATTTTTGAAGACTCAGATTTTAATTAAACTAACTTCCTCAAGTTGAAAGTTAATTAAACAACGAAAATTAATTTTTGAGCATGAGAAATAGCAAAAGTGAAAATTAATTTTAAAAAATTAAATAGAACAACAAGAAAATGTACTAAATTGGATATAAACAGAAATATAAAGATCACATGAGAGCGGGAAATCTATCTCTAAAGCGCGAAACAAAATCCTCACGCCAATTATTGCGGTTTATTAAAAGCTATTGACACTTACCTATGGTTTATTAAAAAAAATTTGACACTTGTAGAAGGTTTGAAAAACTTTTAAGTACATATATGTTTTAGTGGAGGTTATTGTAGCCTCAATTAATAAATTCGACTAAAATTAAGAATTTTTATAGTGTAAATATTATTAGTATAGCTAAAAAAAAAATTATAACGAAAATGGTATATTGCTTTAAAAACATCAAAGGTATTATTATGTACAAACAAAACAATATAACAAAGGAAATGGAAAAGATTGAAACAAATTACGTGGTTCAATACTCTTGTTGTCTCAAACATTTTAAAAGATTTTCTTAATAAATTTGATAAAACTCTTTTCATTATCAAATAGGATGGTAATCCATCTTTTTAGATGGGGTGTTTCTATTCACATGATCCTTTTATACCCTAAAAATTCGTAACTTTTATTTTTAAATAAATTTTTAATTTGTTCACTTTTTCATCTTATAACAATATGAATTTTTTTTAACAGTAAAAGTACATTCCGTCAATATTCACTTAACACTTTATTAATATTTGAAAATTTGAACTGATTTTCCGAATACAATTTTCCTTAACCTATCAACTTGTTTGGTTTGGCTGTAGAACTGGAACTATCTTCGAAAGTGTCAATTTCTTGTAATTTTTGTCAGTATGTGTTGGAAATCTTATTGTCAACGTGGTCTTGTTTCCTAGTATTTCTCAACATACATCGTTGTTTCACTGTGTCTGGTTCATACAAATATTGTTAGTTAATATTCGGAGTAAACTAAAATTGAATCACAGAGTAAATAATACAGCAGGGTTGTTCCAAAGCATTGTACCCTTTTACAATATGTTGACCAAATATTATTTGAATCGAATGCCTTGGTAAAGTACAAGATTTTTTGTTGAGATCCATTCAAAAGTGTGTTAAGTTACAGGCACCTATCGAAGAAACCAGCTATGGCTGACAGAGTGAGACGACGGAGAAGTTAAAGAAACCAGGAAAAAGCATGCAAGCTCCAACTCAAACCTGGCCCCACAAGTGTACATTTCTTATTTCAAATCAAATTAAGTTAAATGCTAAATATATGTTTAGTTTGATAATGGATCAAATTAAACATGATCTAAGTTGAAGTTTCTCTAAGTACTTTTTTTTTTGTACATATAAAATGTGAATATGAAACTATAAACATTAAATCAAAGCATTACATAACTTGTATTTTTCACATGTGGATTTGAAATTGAAAACACTAAATCAAATTCAGAATATTAAATACAATAATATCGAGAAGAAATATAAATTACATATTTGTGTGAAAGAGAAAAAAAAAAGCACAATTGGATCGTGAACCAGTAGAAAATAAATTAATAGTTTGCATTTAATTTATGTTTACTTTTGTTTTCTAAGAATAATTAAAGAGTTCGAAATACACAATTTTAAAATATAATTAATAACAGATAAAAATATAAAACATGTACATACGAAAAAAATCTTATTCTATATTGTTATGAATTGATCTTTATTCCTGCACACTCTAACCCTAAATTGACTTGAGTATTGGAGTGTCTGCAGGACCTCCTCCCGGGACGGTGAATTTCAGAGCATTCGGTATGCTAAGGAACAGTTCTTGGAGCAGTCAGAGAATCAGCACGAGAAGATATTGTTGTTGCTAGAGCTATCCTCCGCCGATAATCCCGACCGTGGCCAAAATGTGACACGAGCAGGGGATCTTGTCCAATACAAGGGAAACTTAGGCTCCTCACCTTCTCCTCGACCGACCAGCATTGTTCCTTCAGCGATCGGTTCTCCCCCCAGGTCTTCTACCAGCTTCCTTAGGCTCAGAATTTCGCCTTTTGCTCGCTCGTTGTCCGCCTGGGCACCTTTCAGGGAGGAGGAGGCTTCGGCCAGCTGATTCTTCAAACTCTCCACGGCCGAGGAGTCATCCTTCATCAATTCCTCTCCCGCCACTCGGCTCAGCAAAAACACCCGAACATTTACTTCCAGCAGAGCGTCCCTAAGCTCTTTGCAGGTGGCAGGAGCAAATTGATTCTTTTCGTAGTCATTCAACCTGATGACTACGCGGTCGGCCACCATAATCTTTTTATTCAAAAAATTGCAAGTGGTGGCCTTCTCTTGATCAGTGGCCCCCTCCTTGAGACGTTTGGGCGACCGTTGAGAGGATGATCGGTCAGAGCCGCGTCTGGATTTTCTTTTTTCTGATGGCCCAAGCTGGCCGGCAGGAGAAGGAGGCACCACAGCCAGAGGTTCCGCCTTCTGAGGGGCAGGTGTTCGGGGAACAGATTTCCCTTTGTCCTTGGCCGGCGGCTTGCTCTTCCCGGCCGGGGCAGAGTACATCAAGTCTTTAAAAACCTTGTTCATGACGGGAGTCCGGGAAGCAAGGATGTCTACAAGAAAACCATGTGGTCAGTAATCGTTAAAATGCAGGTCAAACAGAAATATAAAACGTACCAAATACGGCGCTCGCCGGATCTTCACACCAATGGGTGTTGAGGATATCTCGGGCGGGAATACCCCTCGGAAGGGAGTCAAGCACAGAAAGTGCAGAGCTATCCTCCGCCGATAATCCCGACCGTGGCCAAAATGTGACACGAGCAGGGGATCTTGTCTAATACAAGGGAAACTTAGGCTCCTCCCTGTTAAATATGTATCCCCGCCCGACCTTCCCAAAGGTAATTTTAATGAACGTATCTTTAAAGTGTTTATAGGAGGACGAGAAGGGCTTAAACAGACAGTTGCGCCCCTGGCTAATAAGGGACAGCAAACCTACCTTCTTTCCTGGCCGGCTCTGGTAATGGGTAAAGAATAAGGGAATAGTAGGAGTAAGGCCTAGGGCGGCCCAGACAAACTGAAATGCCCTAATGTACGCCCAGTCGTTAGGGTGCAATTGGGTGGGAGCGACATTTAGGTAACGGAGGACGTCCGTGCAAAAATCATCAAACGGGATGACAAGGCAAGAATCCTTCATCACCCGTGCATACATGAAAAAGAAGTCTGCAGGGTAAGAGCCCCAATCGTCAAATACCCGGTCGGTAGTCAGGCATCTACGCAGAGAAAAGGCATGGTCCGAGATGGACGACTCTACAATGTCCTGGACATCGACTAAGTCCCTAAGAGCGGCAGTGGTGAGGTATTTGGAATACGCCGTCCGGACGTCCTGAACCACCCAGTCATCGTTAAAAGGGCTAACTTCATTAGCATCTTTCACGTTGTTACTAGAGGCCGAAGACTCTACCCCCTATTATCTACCACAGGTTCCTCTACCCTTCCCCCCTCATCTCTACCAGTAGAAGAGCTACCCTCATTAGAGGTACTACCCAGCAATTCTCCAATACAACCGACCCCCTGCTCGGCTACGTTCCTACAGTCATTCGAGGGAGACCGACTACTCGAAGAACCAGAAACGGAATAAGAATGCAAAGAGTAGGAAGCCATGGTTACCTCAAAGGATGGCAATGGACAACCGAAGACTTGGAGGAGCTACTCGGCTTAAGAAACGAAAACGACCGTGAATGCCGGAATCCAAGTGCTATTTATAGCCAAAACTTGGGGTGATGTGGCCGCACCTGCGTCGTCGGATTTATCCCCTCCCAAACGGTTCAGATCCACGTACCCATCACTTCACGCAGGGAACCCGAGAGGCGCGAAGCTACAGTACGAGCGAATGCAGCCCTACAATCGCTCTCGGTCGGCCCCACTGACAAATACGAAAGGTTGATCGGCCGATCATCTTTAATCCTTTTCGGCCACTTTCGTGCCCTCAAGGACTGGGGGCCTATGTACTATATGACCGACCAACCACTGTGGGCCGACTGGAATATGTCCTCGGTCGGGACCCACCATCGAGTCAATAGCCCTAAATAACCATCTTGTGGTGAGCACGTGTGGTGTGCCGAAAACAGGAATATTGCAGGTACACACAAATGGTAACTAAATATCCCGTAATTAATGTTTGCCACGAAATCATATAGCAGAAGAGAATGGGCCGAAATCCATTAAGCCCATTATTACACTTATAAATACAGGCTCAATCATCTCAAGTGAGGTATCTCTAAACTCTGATCTGTATTCCTGCACATTCTAACCCTAAATTGACTTGAGCGTCGAAGTGCCTGCAGGACCCTCCTCCGGGGACGGTGAATTTCAGAGCATTCGGTACGCTAAGGAGTAGTTCTTGGAGCAGTCAGAGAATCAGCACGAAGAGATATTGTTGTTGCTAGAGCCAACCGGTCATGTGTGATAGCATGAATAATTATGAATTATCTAAAATAAATAAATACATAAAATTTATAATATATTATTTAAACTTATTATGAACAATTTAATTAAAATTATTTTATGATAAAAGTTATATTTAATCTGAGACACATATATCGAGATTTGTTAAAACGTCTTTGATTAAGAATTTCATCTTCTATCCTGAAGACAAAATATGATTTTATATTATTTGTACTAAAGTTAAAATATGATTTCTTATAAGAGCAATTCTCAAAATCTTCAAAAATATATTTTATTACTTTCACATCCTAAAATTAAATTACTTGGTTATAAGAAATGCTTAGATGTGAAAAAAAAAATCTACTATTAGAAAATAAATGAAATCTTATCTTTTATGTAGCATAAAAACATTAAAAAAGAACGGATGATTTTATTTTAAAATTTTACGTTAAAAATGCTATTAATTTTATCATAAGAATAATTTTTATGACAACTATTTTGTAAAATTTTAAACAAATGTTTTTGACAAAATTTTATGAGTTATTAGGAAAGTAAATTTTAGGTTAGATAAACAAAAGAAACACATAAAAAAAAAACTTTATTTTTGTGATAATAGTTGTAAAACGGAAAAGAAACTGTAATACTTTTATATTAAACACTAATAACATACTAACACCGTCTTGATTCCCTCTTAAACCATCAAAAGTTACATTTAGCCTGGACATGTAGATAAAGATTTGTCCCTTAAAATATAATTAATATATCTAACACTTTAATATTACTTATACGAATCTCTTCACGTTCTAAATCAAAATAATTTATCTTGAAAAGCTTCTTTAAACCCATTCCCAATTTATTTTGAGGAACAGAAAAACAAAAAGGAGATATCTAATAGGAGATGTATAATGATTGATCAATAATAAATGCAAACAATCCCTAAAAATGAATAAAATATTTATAATCTAATACAATGACGGTGACAAAAATAGCCAAAGAAAGATAAAAGTGTTTGATAACTTCGTTAATGTATAGATTAATTTATTTATTTTTCATTTATTGCTTTAATGTATAGAAATACTTTTTTATACATTATTAGTATAAAAAAATTACAATCACAATCAATCAAAGATTATTAAAAAAAATCATTCATAACAAACTAAATCTAAACGTGAAGTTGAGAAAGAAAACAGCAAGAGTGGCTTATCCGTATCGAGCGTGAGACACACTCAAACGAAGGAGCAATTACCAAACCCAATCAACTCCCTCAACTGTCAACGTAATTTCCACGTTCTACCCAAACCCCACACACCTCGTTTTGACCGAATTCTCTTTCTCTTTCCCTTTCTCTTTCTCCTCTTTATCCTGTTCCAACATCACTCACTTTTCCGTTACCGTTCACCTTTCTCAATATTTGGATGCCTCTATTCGTCTCCCCTCTTTCTACACTTTTCAATTTCTTCTCCTTCAGCTCAATGTCACTCCACGGTATGTTCATCTTCTCTCTTCTCTCCCTATGCTGTTTCCTTTCACATCTTACTAGGTGGCTGCTAATGACAACAAAACAGACAAAAATTTTGAATTTTGAATAGTGGGTTTTGGGCCCTTGAAGGCTCATGTATTCCCCCAGGTGAGTTTGAATGAGTCTATGTTGACCTCGTGGTTTTGGCTTATTCATGACCAAGACGACAATTGGGGTTAGGTTTTTTTTACTTTTTGTTTTTGTTCTTCTTAGTTAGGCAATTATTACTGCCTTAATCCATGCCTTGGACTTTGGTATATCTGGTTTGTTCATGACCCAGTGAATTTTAGCTTTCTGATTTGAATCAGTGGATTTGATGGTGTACAGGATACTGATTGAGTGTGCCTTAGGATTGTTGATTAGGTGAATTCATTGGATTGGGGAATTGAGTGTCGATGGGGGGTGAAACGGTGAACGGGTCATGGTTCAGTTCTTTTTGGCCGGTCTCTCGCAAGAGTGCATCATCAGATAACAAGGCAGTGGTGGGAATTTTGGCATTAGAAGTTACAGGGTTGATGTTGAAGGTGGTTAATTTATGGCAGTCTTTGAGTGATGGGGAGGTATTGCGTCTAAGGGAAGGGATGGTGAATTCAGTTGGAGTCAAAATGCTGGTGTCTGACAATGATGATTACTTGATGGATCTTGCGTTGAATGAAATACTCGATAACTTTCAATCTCTTGCACGCTCTGTAGCTAGGTTGGGTAAGAAATGCGTTGATCCAGTTTATCATCGTTTTGAACATTGTGTTCATAACCCGGCTCAAAATTATTTTCAATGGTCTGGGTGGGAGTATAGGGGGAAAAAGATGGAGAGGAAAGTGAAGAAAATGGAAAAATTTATTTCTGCTATGACACAGTTTTGCGAAGAGGTTGAGGTGCTGGCAGAGGTTGAACAGACTTTCAGGAGAATGCAGGCAAATCCGGAATTGCATCGGGTGAAATTGCTTGAGTTTCAGAAGAAGGTCATGTTGCAGCGGCAGGAAGTGAGAAATCTCAGAGACATGTCTCCATGGAATAGAAGTTATGATTATATTGCCCGGTTGTTGGCAAGATCACTATTTACGATCCTGGAGAGGATCGTACTTGTCTTTGCAAATAAACACCCACCAACTGTACAACCACATAATTATTCTCCGCATGTGAACGCTAACAATCTTCTGCGAAGTCATTCCTTTTCTGTTATGCATTCATCTGTTTATCCTTCAGAGAATAATCTCTACGGATTCAATTCAGGTCCTGTTGGAGATAGGCCAGTATCAAACTCGGGCTTTTTAGTAGGCAAGGGCAAAAGAAAGAAGAAACAGCAGCAAGCTCTTCAAGAACCTGTTTTCTCCAGAAAAAACACGTATTCAGAAAGCAAGCAGTTAGGACATATTGTGGGCTTCAAAGGTTGTATGTCTGCTGCAAACAGTTCTCCTGTCATACAGAGCTGTATGCAGACAAATGGTGGCTCCATGAGGTTGACTGATTGTCATTTGAAATCTATTGATAAAATGAAAATGGTGAATGAGTTATCTCTCTCCAACAGAGTTAGAATATACTCTAAATTATCCGTCAAGAACAAGTTAAAGGCTGCTTCCAAATCCCTTGGTGATGCAGCTCTTTCCTTACATTATGCAAACATGATTGTATTGATTGAGAGGATGGTGACATCACCTCAGCTGGTTGATCTTGCCACAAGAGATGATCTGTACAGTATGCTTCCAACTACTGTAAGAACTGCTCTAAGGGCTAAGCTTAAGAGCCATGCAAAAGGTAAATCTTCCTCCAATCATCATGATGCAAACCTTGCTGCTGAATGGAGTCTGCTACTTGCACAGATATTGGAATGGTTGGCTCCACTGGCACATAACATGATAAGCTGGCATTCTGTGAGAAATTTTGAGAAGGAGCAGTCAGTTTTTAACGCAAATGTTTTACTTGTTCAAACTCTTTACTTTGCAAACCAAGCAAAAACTGAGGCTGCTATAGTTGATCTTCTTGTAGGTCTCAACTATGTGTGCAGGATTGATACAAAAGGTGGCACACGAGATACACTGGATTGTGCTAGCACTAGAACTTTTAGTGGTGGTCGTTTGAGAAAGAATGGAATGTACAATGAAATTTTATAGACTATGACATTAACGACATCTTAAGGCTAATGTCATTAACTCTGTATAGCTATTATTTTCAAATGGGAAGCTTTGGCGAATAGTGCCTTTATTTTTAGTATGTTGATTCTATTCTTCGGAAAGTTACATTTGATCGAATCAATTTAGTTTCCAAGGTACTCAATTATTTAATTTTAAAAAAAATAAATAATAAACTTTATTCGTTAGCAAATTTATGATATATAAAAAGTATATGATTTTTTTTTCAATGTTCTTGGTCCAAGGAGCACATAGACATTTTTGAATCGATGTGAAAACGGACATGGTCCACTTACTCCTTTGATTTCTCTTGGTAAATGTGCTCAGTTTGTCTTTACTCTTCACGTTTATCCCTTTGCAAGACAAGTCCGTCGAACCAACCAACGTCGATAGTTGAAGCAATTTCAATAGTAGGAATTCAAATCGTTGGAAATATAAAGGGAATTTAAAAGATGACAGGAAAAATGAGAAGAGATTGAGTTTTGAGAATCAAGTAAATGATGAGGAGAGAATAGGGAAGAGACAGGAAAGAAGAAAAAGAAAACGGTATATTATTACTATATATCAAACATGCATATTACTATATATCAAACAGAAAAACGGTACCCAATATATATATACATATTCTTGAAGGGGCTTATAACTGAAAACATATATCAGAAACGTATGCTTATGGTGGGATGAGATACAACCATAAACGTATGCTTGAATGAGTGAAAAGAAGAGCTCAATAAAGACTTTGACAAAGTGTCTACAACTTGAAAACGAGCCACCAATTGAATGAACTGTACAAGCTTATGCTGAACAATAGACTGCTGGCTCGTTTTCAACTAAGCTTATGCACATATTGTCACAACAATAATGCATAAAGAGTTCAAATATTTTTTAGCTTGATTTTGAATAATTGAGTTGCAAAATAAAGCAATATTTGAAAATATATTTTACACCTTTATTTTTGATATCATAGTACATTTACTAGTTCATTTAATTAGGGAGATTTGATTATATAGCTTGATATATTCTATTGTGAGATATAAAAAGATCTGAAAAAGATATGTAAAGAATTAATATCATCCATAAACTTCAATTATTAAGGGTGTATTTGGATTAGAGAGTGGATTTGAGGGAGTGGGTTTGAAATGATTTAAGATGAAAGTGTGTGAAAAGTTTAGTTGTTTGTATTAAGGAAAAGATGTTAAGATTTGAGTGAAAAGTTTGTAAAAATTTGTGAATGATGTGATAGATATAGTAATATTTTAATATAATAAATTATAAATTTATTCTTAAAATTAAAAATAAAATTTAATTTATTTATTTAATGTAATTACTAATATTTTAAAAAAATTATGAAAATATTAAATAAAAAATTTAAAAATAAATTTAATTTGTGTGGTGCACTTTCTGTGAATCTTCGCTAGATGCGAAGAAAAAAAATTCACTCACCCGCTTCTCGATTTTTACAAAAAATAAATATTTTATTTATGGAAATTTGAGATTTCTACTCTTTTCCTTGCTCTTGCACAATCGATGACCGGATACAAACATCTTATAAGAGTTATATTAAAAAAAATCATTGAATTTTATTCAGAATATATATTAAAATGTGAACCAATAAAAATTCTTAAAAGTTGATAAAGATATACAAAATATGAATATTAGAAATAAAAATAAAAAGAATTAGATGAAACATAGTTGTACATATTAAAAAAAATACTAATAAAGACCTCTCTTATATTAATAAAATCAATACATCATCTCTTCTACTCTATAAAAAATAAGTATTGAATAAAATATAACAACAACCTTTTAGTTTGATTTAAAAAAAAAATTATATAGTGAGTCTAATACTTGAGATCAAATAAAGAACATCAAATAAATAAAAAAATAAGGGACAATTCTCCAACATAAATAGTGTAGTTAATTTTATTCTTTTTAATTAATTTTTCAGTTAAATTAGATTTTTTTTTTTTGAACTTTTTTCTTAAAATGTTCGACTTCTATTTTAAGTATATGTGAATTGATTTTTTTTTCTTTTTTTTTATTTTAAGTTTAGTTTTGAAGCTAAAACCAATTAAATTTAAAAAAAAAATCATTCCAGAACATTTTTTTCCTTTTTTAATATCCATTCACATCAACTGGTGTTAGATTTGATATAAATTTACATCGAATTTAATATCTAATATAAATTTACGTCAATCTTATCCATGTTAGACTCTACCTAATATTATTAATGCTAGATATCCGAAATTAAAAGTCATTTTTTATACTAATTAACAATTTTAATGCCAAATTTAATGAACAAATAATTTACATCTGTCCTTCACCTAATTACAAATTAGCACTCTAAAATTTTTCCCATGCCCAAAATTTTATTCTCTTTGTCCAAGCATGGAAAACTTTTACTCTTATTTTATTTTTTTAAAAAAGTAATGCATTCTCTCTACTAAATTTCACTTAAGAGGAACAATTTTCCGTTAAAGATATGAAAATCGGATGTTAACATTGTGTTGAATAAATATAAAATAAAAGTGATAAATAGTAGGAATTTTATTGTCGCTATCAATAAATGTATTTTTTAAAATAATAGGCTTCGCTCTCCTAATTTTTATAATTTATAATTAAAAAAAAAAAAAAATATATATATATATATATATATATATATATATATAATATGATATCTTAATTTTTGCTAAGTTCCTTTTTAGTTTTAACTAAAATTTATATTAGTCTAAATCTTGTTTTTCTCACTTATAAATAACTTTTTACACGACATTCAATTGCTTCATCGATTTATAATATATCGGTATGACGTCTTCAATTCCATTAATTCATGTATAATATATATGTGGGGGAAATAAACTAAATATTGATATGCACTAAAAACTATTTAAAATTTCGTTTTAAAATATATCATAGAAAAATTAAGATTTTAAAAGACTGTCTTGACATAAAGTTTTTCTAATAGATTTTAAATAATCATATATGAACGTATAAGATTTTTGTAGTTTGGATTTTATCAAGTATTATTTAAAACCTTTTATGATAAATACTTTTTTATTTAAAATTTAACAAATTTATATCATAAATTTTGATAAACAAAACTCTTTAAATTGGTAGAAAACATTAAAAAATTATAAGAGTCGATAATAATAATAAAAATATAGTATAATTCGAATAAAAAAACATTTTTTTTTCAAATAGAACTTAAACCTAACCCAATCAAAATAAGTGAAATATATACGAAAATATCTCTGGTCGACTTATAACTACACATTAAATATCAATACACACTTTCATGAAATATAGATGAATCAAACACCAATAAGAAAATAATCTATCTCACATAATCTGAAAGGGATAGAAGGAACCAGCTCCAATATTTTCAAGGAGATTCCATTTCCAACCCGACGTGGTTGTCTTTACTCAGTGTTTGAATCTTTAATGTTAATATAAACCAGTCTTAAGTTGTGTTCTTCGAATAGCAACTACACTATTTTTTTTGGTGCACTTTTAGTTTAACTTGAAATATTAGAAAAAAACATATAAATTTTGAAATAAAATAAATTTTAAGTTATTTTAAACATAGATATGAAAATAGTAAACTACTTAATGCACTGTAATGATTTTTTTATAATAAAAATGAATTTTGCCCCAAATAGATGTAATATATGCGCATTCTAGCATACTAACATGTAGCAACATTTTTAAGCCTATATTAGATTATGAGAAAATATAGATTAATGTATTATTGATGCTTTTCATTTATTAGAATCTTTTCTCTTAAAGATTATATTACCTTTAATTTTTTTATATGAGATATTATATTTAAGTTTTATTCGTCATCCAACATGTTTTAACATTTTGTGGGGTAAGATAACTTAAATATTTCGGTGTTTATTTGACTATGATACTTGTAGTAAATTTTAAATTCAATTAAACCACATCTCGAGCCAACTGGTATAATAGTTCCAGAAAATGGCATCTTACTCCTTCCCCGAAAACAAAATGCGAGTCGTTTGGTGTATGTATATAGATGTGTGAATGCTGTGATAGGTTTTTAAGTCCCTTTCTTCTCCAAAGAAAATAAAGAATATTTTTTGGTATTTTTGTTTCCCTAGCCAAGAACAATTGTCAAATTGAAAAATAAGCATGGACTTTCGACAATGAAGCACCAAAAAGCATGGCAGGAAGAGTGCACCTGATGGCGATAGTATCATCATTTTAATACGTGACTTTGAAAGAAAAACATATTTTAATAATGGGATTAACGTGAAAAAAATATAATGGTATTAGTGATTAAATTTTTGGTAACTAATATTAAATACTAATTATTTTGATTTAATTAATCATTAAATTCAATCATTATTTTTATTTTATAATTATTTAGCAACTAAAATTTGATTTGGTGATTATTTTAATTATAATTTATTTGGTAGTTAAAATAGTATAATTCTTAAGAAGGTTAACAAAGTATTAGTGATATGATTACAACTTAATCAATACAAAACCACTTATATATTAACTCTTAAGTACACATATTTTTATAAGTAAGTTTCTTCATATGGAATTATACTTTTAATAAATTGATCTTCAAGTTATGAAGAATTGAGTTACACTATTCCAATAATTCATGTATATATAGAGTTGATCTTTAGAATGTTAGAAATTTAAATATGAAATATAAGTCAAATATTGATTAAGAATAAGAAATATTGATTAAGAATAAGAAAATTAAGTTATATATAAGAAAAAAAAATCATAAACCTATTATTTTAAGATTTTGGATTGAAGATAATATTAATTTTTTAGATAATTTCGACTCTGGTCTCATTATTTAAAAACTTCTTAATAATTTCTTCCTTGATTTACCCAACACAAAAACCATTTATATTTACTAATTATAGAAAAAAATATTATTTCTAAAAATTTTGTCACAGTTGATTTAAACAAGTCAAACAACTTTATATTATTTTTATTTTTTATGTATAAATCCACCACACACTTGCTTGAATAAGCGATTATTAAATTAACAAAATGAAATTAAGATATTTAAGTCATGATATCTTTTAATACATGACATTACAAATAAATAAGCAATATAATGCCTGCAACCTCAACATATGCTCCCTAAGAAGAGAGGTATGGAACTAATCATAAAAAAATATTTCTATAGGAGATGCTAGTGATAAAAATAGCGTATTTAGGTAAAGATTATTTCAACATAGAATAATTATTGTTTATATAATCTATTTATTGTCTTGAGAAATCATTTAAACGACTTTTAGAACATGAAAGTACATGTTTGGTTTTTTTCTGCCAGATTCAAATAGATGTAAAATTTTAAGGAAAAATAAATTGAAATTTTTTTTGTATCAATCTTGAAAATATTATGTTCAGATAATCATTTCAACATTGATAATATTAATTCTATTTTTAGATGTAATGACAGAAATAACAACAAATAAAAATAACATGTTCAAAATATTGAAATATACATATAAAGATTATGTTCTTTTCTAAATGCATACATTATTTGTAGTATTTTATTAAAACTAATTGTAATTTTCACAACAGTTGAAAGAAGTTTTGAAAATTAAAATTAATTAAATCATAATTTTTAACATCAATAAGCCACGCGACATATCGAACAAGTTAGCCATACCATCTATGAAGAGCTAAATTTTAGAATATTTTCATTATAAAACTCTAAGAAAAACCTTTGTGGCATTAAAAGCTAGAAAAAATAAATACAAATTATAAATTATTATTATACATTAACATGATAGTGCGAAAAACGAATTGTATATATTTATTCTTCCAGTGGAACTGTACTCACACATGTTCTAATCCCAAACTTCTCAATTACTCCATCATCAACCTCGGTATTGGGGAAGAAATATTTAGTGCTAGGAAACGTGTGATATATTTATTTAGAAATAGAAATAATAGATCCTTATTCCGTATTAGTGATGGAGGAGGAAGAGGGAATTAATTTAGGCACAAGAAGCAAGGGTTGAAGCTTTCGCATGGTGATACCGATTTTTTCCCTCTTATCGACGGTGGAAGGCGTGACATGAGGCTGAAGTTCCCAGTGGAATCGGTGGAGCAACGATCCCAACACAAGATGAAGAATTCTGTGCCCTAGGGGCAAACCTGCACAAATTCTTCGTCCAGCTCCGAAAGGAATAAACCCAAAATGTTGTCCCTTGTAGTCAATGTTCGTGCAATCCATAAAGCGTTGGGGCTTGAAGTCAAGGGGTTGGTCCCAGAAACTGGGATCTCTCCCAATGGCCCAAGCATTGACCAGAACCTGGGTGTCTTTGGGAATGTGGTATGCCATGAAGGTTGTGTCCTTCGTGGCCCTCCGAGGAACAAGCAACGGAATGGGAGGGTGCAAGCGAAGTGTTTCCTTAACCACGGCTTGTAGGTAGGGAAGGTTGTCTATGTCACTCTCTTCAACTTCTCTTCCTCGCCCAACCACCCGCTCAAGCTCGCTTTTCACCTTCTCCATACACTCCCAGTTCGACACAAGCTCCGTCATCGCCCATTCAATGGTGCTGCTTGTTGTTTCTGATCCAGCCAGGAATATTTCCTGTTCATCGTATAATATGAAGTATAAAATGCTAATTTTATGAAGTTTTTTTTTTATCAAAAATCAAATTTTTGTATCACGTAAACTTAAGGGTAGTTTGTACCAATATGAAAATGTTGAGGTCTTTGTCTGATACTGTGAGTGATTCATCAGAGTTGCTCTTTTGAAAGTCGATCAACACATCCAAGAAGTCCCTTGTCTTCTCATCGCGCTTCTGCTCTTCCAAACGCTGTTTCACGAACTTGGACGCGATTTCCAGAGCTTTGCCCATGTCCCTGTCCATCTTCCTCCTCAAACCTTGCGGGTCCAGCCACCTCAGCCACGGGAACATGTCGGTGACGTTAGCGTGCCCTGACCACTCCATCAAACCCGTCATCGCAGAGAAAAACTCCGACCCGTCTTCCGATTCAGGGTCGAACAGGTCCCGCGACAGCATCAGGTTCCCGAAGAGGTTGAACGACATCAGGAACACGAACCGCGCCACGTGGACCCCGCCACCCTCTTCCGACTTCCCGGCCTCTTTGCTCAACCATGTTATCATGTCGTCTACGCACTTCCGCCGCACCGAAGCGGTTTCGTTTATGCGTTTCGCCACCAGCATGTCCACGGTGACGAGGCGCCGCATGAGGCGCCAGTAGGGGCCGTAAGGGGCTAAGGCCAAGGAGGATTTGTTGTAGTTGTGGGCGCGCATGGTTTCCGTTATGGTGCGGTCTGCGAAGGTGTGGTCGTGATGCTTGAAGAACACGGTGGCGGCGTCGGCTGAGAGAACAACCATGGTGTTCATGGCGCCGATTTGGAGCCACACGACGGGGCCGTGCTTGGCCCCTAGGTCGGTGAGGGTGCGATGAGGCATGTCTCCGAGTTGGAACATGTTTCCAACGATGGGCCATCCCGGTGGTCCCGGAGGAAGACGGCGGTTTCTAGCGGCGGTTTTGCGGCGTAGGAGGAAGAGAAACAGAGGAGACATGAGTAGGAGAAGAAAGAGGGAAGAGTATTCTGAAGGCAACGGCATGATTTCTGGGAAACGATTTGTCTAATGGGTCGTTGTTACGTGCTGTCTCTCATCTCTACCTCTGTGTGTGTATATATACAGCGTAATTGCTTGACACCTGATACCTGATGAATTTTTTAATTCCACAGTACAGCTCATTTTATTAATTTTATATTCCATAATTTAATGTATATTTTAATTAAATAACCTAATTTAATATATTATTATTCTTATTATCTATGATAAGGATGTCAAAAGAATATAATAGTGTCAAACCGTCTTTTCCCATACAGAAAATATCACTTCCCATATATGATCACCAAATAAAGAGTTCGTCGCCAGTTCGAATAAAGCCTTCGAGGGAAAGGGTTATAAAACATTTCTTACTAACAAGAAAAATATAAGGTTATATTTTCTGGATCGTTTCTCATGATTGTTTATTCATTTATCGAATTTTCAGAACACAATCAAACTTGGTAGTTGATAGGTTAATATTTTGAAATCAGGTTTACAAATTGTACCTATTCGTAGTAATTTACATAGTGGTTGTTAGGTTCCTACAAAATCCACATACTCTACTCATAATCATTTACTATTAATTCGAATTAATGAGATCTTATAAGTTCAGTTATCTAACCGTAGTATCTTCATTTATAACTTTTAGTACACTTAAACCTCCATTCGTTGTCAGCAACAAACTTGTCTATTGAGGGACCAACATCTATCACTTCAGAAGATTGCAATTCAGCTCAAGTAAGAGTATAAATATCTTCTATAAATGGAAGTTGAAAAATAGAAGATTTTTCTTTTTGTATATTTATACAAAAAATACTACTCAAATCATCATTATATTATATGAATTTTGTTTTTACTATAAAATAACCTTTTCTATTGGTTTCCACTGTCATCAATCTAAAATGTTATTGGCATATTATTTTAAAATTTTATTGTTGATTTTGTAATTTTGTTTCTTATAATTTTTCACTTTTATGTTTGTCTCTTCCGTATTTTGTTATTTAATTCACGGAGTCTATGGCGTTTGGTTTCTTTCGCGTGTCTCCATGTGTCAGTTTTTGGTATTGGTTGCGCCCTCACTCATTTGATTTCCATTGTTATGGGGTGTTCTAGATGTGAAAAATAAAATGATAAAATTGTCAACTATGCAGCTTCGGAAACGAAATACGTGTAAGAAAGAAACTGAGAGAGACTGGTGATGGTGACTGCGAGATTTTAGAACTTTTGACTAGCTTTTTCTTTTCCCTTCCTTTTGTAGAATGTTGTCATATATCGAGTTTTAGATTGAAATCGAGTATTCTTTCATTTTCTTATTATTTTCTTTAATTTTTCTTTTTTTGTGTTTGAGTTGAAACAAATACTGATCAACAAACAACATATAAACAAATAATGTTAACATTTTTTCCTTTAAAAATGTTAACATATTTTCTTACTTCATGCAAACGTTTATTATATAGATATATATAATTAAACTATTTGCACCGTAGTTTTTAATAACAAATACTATTTTTACTATTTTATTTACTTCCTAAAAAATTAGTAATATTATATTATATTCCTCATGCTATGTAGCTTTTACGTAGCCGCTGTTAAAAAAAAATTGCAGCACATTTACCATAATAAAGCTCTTACTATATCATATAAGTCAGGAGTACTAACTGATTTAGTACGCAGACTATACATTGCTATACGTATTGTTAATATTGGTGATTGGAACTCTATCCCATAAAAATTTTATAATAAGTGTAAATATAAATATTTGTATATTAAAGTTTTTATATATAATTTCTTATATGAGATTTATTAAAGTATTTTCATATCATCACAAAATAAAATAAAATAAAATAAAATAAACATCATAAAAGAAAAGATAAATTCACTTTATCCCATAAAAATTTTATAATAAATGTAAATATAAATCTTTGTATATTTATTAAAATATGTTTATATATAATTTCTTACCTGAGATTTACTAAAGTATCTTCGTACAATTACAAAATAAAATAAAATAAAATAAATATCACAAAAAAAAAACTACTTTTAAAGAGAGAGTTGATATTTTTTATTAAAATAAAACAGAATAGAAAGAATTGGTAGTTATTATAAAAATAAAAACTAAATAATTAATTATCCTATTTTTTAAATTTCTGTTAAAAAATATTTAAGTATTATCTTATTTATCTAAAATTTTAGTTTTTATTTTCCAACTATTTATAGGATATTTGAGTACATTGTTTTGCATTCAAACAATGAATTAGTGCCTCTAATTCTAGAGCGTTTGGTTTGTAGCTTGATAATGGGAAGTTAGGTGACATTTGATGATGGATTAGCCAATTGCATATATTTTTTTCTTGAAAGAAATTGATTGCCTTTGCCTTTTCTACGTTAATGGGTTCATGTAGTTAAACTTTCTCGAGTCAAAAACTGTTAAATGTACTTGAAAATTGGAAGGTTGATATACTGAACTTTTTTCTTTTAATGGGGCTTTATCATTTCATGCGTCTTCTTTATATTCAACAAATCTTAAACGTATCAATCAGATACTAGAATTAGATTGACCATAATCATGCATTTTCCCAAACAAAAATTCGTCAGAAGAAACAAATAAATAAGTTTATATTTTCGATAAATGTTACCTATGGGAACTCAATGGCTCAAAATTGGAAAGTATATGTTGAACTTATTTGTTTTTGGAATTCAGATCATGAGGGTGATGTGTTGCTTCTGTCTGAACATGATACTGTCCTATAATAAAATAATACAAAATAATTAAAAACTTGCTACACCAACCAAGAGACATGTGATAGATGGATGCAATAATTTTCAAATTAAAAATATTTGAAAACTTAATGGAATTAAGAGAAATATATAGGATCAAGTGATCGAGGTTAGAGGTATATGAAGAAAAAAAAAATTCAAAAAATATGAAAAATGTAGAGAGTGATTCCACTTTTCGATAAAACTATAATTATTATTTTTAAAAAAAAAAACTTATAATAAAGAAGATTGCACGATTAAAAAATAAATGATGGCGTGTGATTAATTTTTTTGTCAGATTGTGTCAACAGTGATCTGTTAGAGGATATCGTTAATTGGAAGAAAAAGATCTTGAGAACTTTTGACATGTGGGTTGCTTGTTAATTAATTATCAACCAAATTTGAGAACTTTTGACATGTCTCACTGGGAGATACTATAATTTGATTTTTTTTTAATCTTAATTTCAATTTCATTGATCACACTTAATTAACGTATACTTTCTTATATCCTATTCATAATAATCAATTGCCTAATTCATTACAATTTTAAAAAATAACTAACTTAGTTGACAACAATAAATTCGTCTTAATTATATTAATCTCTCTTGTGACCATTTGAAATGTTGCTATCACTTTCCCTTTATAAAGTAACAGATACTTGTGAAAGAAGGAGGGAGGAAAACTCAATTTGAAAGTATAGTCTGGTAAAGAAAATGTTTGCATGGCTTCTTCCATTAAGGCTAATAATGATCTTGTGATTTGCTTTGCTGTCTCAAAAGATAAACATTTTGGTTATATATAATGTTTAAATTTCTAAATTTCAATATTTTTAATTGAGTTTTGACTAAATAAATTATTAATTATTTAAAATGTATTTTATTTTTATCTAAGTAATTTGTTATTTAATTTCGTTGTGGGATAACATAACTGTTACTTTCTTCTTCCTATTTTTAATTTAACAATCAATTAAGTTTTCAATTTTTTCAAACTCATCCGTTGACTTATCTTTCTCTGTTTGAGATTGAGTTAATTGGCCAATTTAAAAATATTAGATAAATAATGACTGAGTAGACTCACAAGATTAGAAACATACAAATGAAAATAATGATAATGCCATTTCACTAATATCAAAATGAAACGGTAAGATACTCAGATAAAAATGTTTAATGTTCAACAAAACAATTTTTTTTAATAAAATATAACTTATAAGATAATTAAAACCTAATTAATCTTGCATATTTTATTATCTTCCACAGTAAAACCACAAGTTCCAGTGTTAAGACATTAAAATTTTTGTTCTCATTCTTAAAAATTGGATTTGATGTAACTTTTGCAATCAGATAATTCGTGAGATGACTTTGAGTTTTGTTCCAATTGGCAAATTTTCTGGCTAGGGGATTCAGTTCAATAATTTCCTTAATTAGTTTATTTAAAACTTATATTAAAAATATATTTCGCCAAGCTCTGGTTCCAAAGGCAACTTTATTTTTTTTCAAAAATATTATTTCTCGAATTTTAGGTCGGAAAAATGGTTGATAAATTGCGATTCTGCCTAGGGCTTCTCTCTCCATCCCAATGATCTTACCCTACATCTTCATAAAATTTTAAATAACATTAATACCTTTTTTGGAAATTACGAAAATAGATATTAAAATCAATCAATATACATTTTGTATATCGCAATCAATTTAATTTCGTATACATTATGAAATGTATATTAAATTGCATTTTATCTAATATATATTTTTCAAAGTTTTTTATATCATACACTTTTTTAAAATAAATTAGGATAAAGGGTATAACAAGATTACATTATTGCATATTAAAGGTAGTACAGAGATTTTCAATATATTATGGAGGTGCAGGTTGAGATCATGGAGGTAGAAGAAGAATTTGTCCCTTTTGTCTCTGTATAGCTAGCAAACTAAAGTTGTGGGTTTGCAGGTTTGAGCCCGATAATAATGGTCCATGTCTACTAAGCCCATGTAAGAAACAATTTAGTTGGGCCTCATAAGAAAATAATCATGGATCCAAAAGAAATATCATGATTATGCCTGCACCTCCGTACTTTTTCTTTGCACTCTCAGAGATTCAGGGCATTGATCAATATATTTTTAATAAAAAAATTAAATAAATTCTGTATTCTCCCTTCTCTTAATCTTGAATACAATTTTTAATTTAAAATATAAAAGAAGCTTGTATTTCAAAATGTATAATCTAAAATATAAAAATTATATTTTAAATTGTACAATATAAAATTTTATTTTAAATTATATAATTGGAAAATGATATTTTTGGTATATTTAAAAATATTGAGGCGCAAAGTACGGAGGTGGAGAAAGAATAAGTCAATAATTGCTTATGCATCTCTTGATTTTTTTTTAATCAAAGTTTTATAGATAAAAATTGTGTTTATGTGGAATCTTTTACAGATGGTTAACTTGAGAAGCAAGACTATTGTTGTCATGAATAAATTGTTCCAAACTTAATCTGCTGAATTAACTCAAGCAAGTATTTTTGTATCTGTCAATGAACACTAAAAAACAAAGATGACATAGCCTTCTTTTAGAAAATTCTACATGTAAAGTGAAAAATGACCCAAATTGCACCTGAAATGATCCTCAATTATTAATGGCAAAAAAGAAAATGCAATCATATTTTAGATAGGCTTGACCTTTTAGTGTCTTCTATAATCTCTTATAATGCCTTATGTAGTTTTAAATGTATTTGAATAGAGAGGTATTGGAATGGGATGCCATGTTATTGATAGGAAAAAAAAAAAAAAGGGCTTGAAGTGCCTTCTATCATCTCTTGCTATGCCTTTAATTTCACTTTCATGATGTTGTATAAATATCATATAAATAACAAAAGTTTACAATCTCAAAAGAAGACAAAGTGTTATTACTTAATTTAGGACTACTTGATGATGGATGAGTGGTATTAAATGTTGTATTTGAAACACTAAAATTTTATTGCATCTTGTTAGTACATATATATAAACTTCCATTTAATTACTATCCTACATATATATAAGGATACAGTTAATAATAAACAATATTCAGTATAGAATTATTAAAGTATTAAAAAAAATAGATGCTTAAACAAGGCATGAATCCAGGGAGTAACAAACAAGAAACAAGATTAATTTATGCAATAAAAAGGTTATCCTGATTTAACTTTACTATCTCATCAAGTAAAAGATTAAAAGACTTCTTCAGCAAGGTTCAATCAAAAACTCCATTGGACAATGAGATATTCATGCCAAGAAAAGAGTGAAATGAAATATTCAATAAAATTACTCTTCAAAAACCATGCATGGAAAGCACTTTACTTCTCTTTCATTACAACTATTTAGGTACAATTTTGAAATGTCCTCTGAACACAGAGTACAGTTCTGAAGTTGTAGTGATGCATCACACAACAACTCAATGTTTTAACTGCTATACTAAAAGGCATGCAACTTACCTTCCCAATAAACACAGAATCTAAGACAGTAGAACAGCCACAACCCTTTGTCTCTATCTGTTGCTGCCTTTCACAAATACTACGATCTTGTCGTCATGTCTTCCATCTTTGTTCACTACCTCTTTTTTCCAAATCCATGGCCAAAAATATATGTGTGTGTATCTATATATTCATATGCTTGTGTACACTATAAAATAATGTGGCCAAAATGCCTTGAAATGTTAAAATAGAGACCTTGAAATGCGAAAATAGACACCTTGAAGACTACAATTTCAGCTTTGGCTCTTATCTAGGCAGAAAGTTCTTAAATTTCAGATTCTGTTCTTTGCCCCATTTTCCAAAGACAAATTAAACATGAAAGCTGCTGGTTTCTGCTACTGTTGTGCTTTCCGAGTCTTGCTTCATTAGCAAGTGACAATAAATTTCTTTAAGTTAGATAACAGAAACTGTTCTAAATTATCAAATTCATATTTTCATGAATATTGCTGCTAAATCGTCCACTTGCTTAAAATTAGAAACTGTTGTGACACTAACAATTTGCTTACTCATTCTTTGAATGTTGTCAGAAACTAATATAAAAGGTGTGTTATTAAGAAAATTTTAAAAGTGCGTTCTGCTGAACCAAAATATGAAACTACTGGTCCTTTTAAATTTGGAGCGGCAATCTCGGCTTCAAACCCTCTGCTTTTTGATGGCTTTTGCTTTAGAGTGTAATCAACAATGAAAGAGAGAAAAGCTGAAAGAATTCCCTCACTTTTTGGGACAACAGACATTAGCATAGTGGTGGAAACTCTATGGAAGGTTTCCGATGGAGATGGGAACCAATACCAGTGTACCATCCGTTGCCCCCACCCATGTGCCATTTACCCTTCACGCCATCATCTTATATCATTAATCATAAAATTATAAAATTTAATTATGTAAAATCAAACCTTCTAAACACTTATAACTTACTTGGATGTTGAATATGAATAATTGTTTTTTAATCTATACTTTTTCCTATCTTTTTCTGTTTTCTTCTTTTGTTCCATTATGTTTTAATTTTTTTTTTATATATTTTTATATTGTGACTTAAAAACATTATTAAAAATAAAAGAATAAAAAATTTTGTACACATTATATACTATTATAAGTAATTATACAAAGGAGTTATTTGCAAAGATTTCAATTCTAAAGGAAGTGTGCATAGTAAGAATCTTATTATATATTTATAGATCCGAGATGCTGGGAAAGATCTCAATCCTAGAGATGGTGCATTGATAAACTTGTGTCTGCAAGTTTAAGCTCTCAAATGAAAACTAATCAGATTATAAGAAAATGGAAACTGAAAGAAAAAGAACTAATTGGTTTGGGCTTTGGTAACCGACAATTTCAAATATCAAATTGAGTGGAACAAGTGGTGTACTATATTTGGTGTGTTTTGACTTGCTAGGTCAACTTTTGTCGTGAAACTAAAAGCTTTAATTCCAGTCATGTAGCATTTGCATCTTTATCATTTTATGTCCCTCTACAACTATATACATTATTATTTTATTGTAATGTAATATTTTACTAAAAAAAGTTGTATAAGGAATATTTTTTATCGACAGTGTTGTCAGAATATATTTCTCCATCATCCAATTCAATTCTATGCCTGACTTGAGGGTGTGATGTGATAAAAACTTTGCTTGTTTATGACTTAAAGCAGACGACCCCTTTTTTTCTTCCACAACATTCATAAAAGAGGACCAGTGGGCAAACCAAATAATGAGCACTTTCTTCCAGTGAAAACTTATTTTATCCCCACACATCCAAATTTACTCTCAGCATATATGAATGTCAAAGTATAATTATATATATATTATTTAATTAGTTATTGTCTTATAATTCAATATTATGTTAATTTTCATCATGAGTGACACTTTTTACTGAGATTCAAAGAAATTAGAGCTCATACTAAACTCTGTTTATCCGATAAAAACATCTTTAAAAAATTATCATGAGAGGAATGAATCCTATTTAAGTTGCACATGTTAATTGCATAGATTGTCAACACATAGTGGTCCACCCTCAACAAACGTGGGATCCAAATTCACTGAGACTTTTCTTGTTTGTAACAATTATGGATTAACAGGGATTGAGTTTAGTAGAAATTTTAATCTTTCACAATAATTAGTTAAAGTTAGAACTTCCCTTAAAATGAGTATTCACATTTAGTATTCATCAGAAAATTACTTCTCTCACCACATGCCCATTTCAGAGAAGGAAAAAAAAAAAAAAAAACCCTACAAGATGGATATAAAGATTTTCATGTTGCAGGTATGAAGTTCAGTTTTTTTCGTTTTATCATCCTGAAAAAATTGCTGTACTTTCTTACGGTAATCAATTCTTGAGAAAGGGTAGTGGTGTTATTAACGTGTTGATGATATAAAGGAAAAGGAGCATAGGAATCACTTACATAATTAATTACAATAAGAGATACAATAGACAGTAATTCCATATCTTACGAGGAAGCGACAATAGTAATCATAAACCTACCACCCTTTCCAAATCCCACAAACTTTAATCATGGCATTGGTCTTAATTACCTTTGAGGGACTTATACTTATAATAACACTGCAACACTTTTCCTCAATCACTCACTCTCTCCAATCATGCCACGTTTTCCTTCTCACTCTCCATTTGCCAATCCCAAATCTGAAATGGCACCCTTCTTTTCAAATTAAAAACAGCAGCATAAGCATTCTCGCCCCCTTCCCACACCATAACATGAAACAACCTTCTTCCATAAACCTGTCACTGGCATTGGCCTTCACCATCCTCTATGTTGCAGAGAGTGCATGGCAAAATGATACACTCGCCCTCACCCAATTCCGCCTCCAAACCGACACCCACGGCAACCTCCTCTCCAACTGGACCGGAGGCCACGCCTGCTCCGCCGCCTGGCTCGGAGTTGAGTGCTCCCCAAACGGCAGAGTGGTGGGCCTCTCCCTCCCTTCCCTCAACCTCCGTGGCCCAATTGATTCTCTTTCCTCTCTTGTCTACCTCCGCTTCCTCGACCTCCACGAAAACCGCTTAAACGGTACCCTTTCCCCTCTCTTAAACTGCACTGCTCTCGAACTCCTCTACCTCTCCCACAATGACTTCTCCGGCGAGATTCCGCCGCAGATATCTTCCCTCCGCCTCCTCCTCCGCCTTGACATCTCCGACAACAACATCCGCGGTCCAATCCCCAGCCAAATCGCCAAACTAACCCACCTCCTCACTCTTCGGTTACAGAACAACGCCCTCTCCGGCCACGTCCCCGACCTCTCCGCTTCCCTTCTCAACCTCACCCAACTCAACGTAACCAACAATGAACTTCGTGGCCACGTTCCCGATTCCATGCTCGCCAAATTCGGCAACGCCAGCTTCTCCGGAAACCACGCTCTATGTGGGTCCACCCCGTTGCCCAAATGTTCCGAAACCGAACCAGACACGGAGACCACAATAACCGTTCCTTCAAAACCGAGCTCGTTCCCTCAAACAAGCAGTGTCACTCTCTCTGACACTCCGAAGAAGAAAGGGCTGAGGGCGGGTGTCATAGTGGCGATTGTGGTGGCGGTTTGCGTGGCGGTGCTGGTGGCGATGTCATTCGTGGTGGCGCACTGCTGCGCGAGGGGAGGGGGAGGCTATGGGTCGGCGGTGGGGAGCGAGAGTGGGAAGAGGAAGAGTGGGAGTAGTTCTGGGAGCGAGAAGAAGGTGTATGGAAATGGTGGGAATTTCGATAGAGACAGCGATGGGACGAACACTGAGACGGAACGAAGCAAGCTGGTGTTTTTCGATAGGAGGAACCAGTTTGAGTTGGAGGATCTGCTTCGAGCATCGGCGGAGATGCTGGGAAAAGGATGTTTGGGAACGGTTTACAGAGCGGTGCTCGACGATGGGTGCACGGTGGCAGTGAAGAGACTGAAAGACGCAAACCCCTGCGAGAGAAACGAGTTCGAACAGTACATGGACGTTGTAGGGAAGCTCAAACACCCCAACATTGTTAGACTCCGAGCTTATTACTATGCCAAGGAAGAAAAGCTTCTTGTGTATGATTACCTCCCCAATGGGAGCTTGCATGCTCTTCTTCATGGTTAGTTTATTCCTCTGACACACCATATTTTATTAGGGTTAGTTGAATTTTAACGTTTTGATGTTAATGATAGGTAACCGTGGACCTGGAAGGATTCCATTGGATTGGACAACGAGAATAAGCTTGGTGTTGGGTGCGGCTAGAGGGTTGGCCAGGATTCATGCAGAGTACAACGCGTCAAAGATACCTCACGGGAACGTCAAATCCTCCAACGTGCTTCTCGACAAAAACGGCGTCGCTTTGATCTCCGACTTCGGGTTATCGCTGCTGTTGAACCCGGTTCACGCGATCGCGCGGTTGGGAGGGTACAGAGCGCCGGAACAGGCTGAAGTGAAGAGGCTGTCGCAGGAGGCTGACGTGTACGCTTTCGGGGTGTTGGTGTTGGAGGTGTTGACAGGGAGGGCACCGTCGACGCCGTACCCTAGTTCGGCGGCTCGTCCGCGCGTGGAGGATGAGGGTGAGGTGGATCTTCCGAAGTGGGTGGGGTCGGTGGTGAAGGAGGAGTGGACCGCTGAGGTGTTCGACGAGGAGCTTTTGCGGTACAAGAACATCGAGGAGGAGTTGGTAGCGATGTTGCACGTGGGAGTGGCGTGCGTGGCGGCGCAACCGGAGAAGAGGCCGAGTATGTTGGAGGTTGTGAAGATGATTGAGGATCTGAGGGTGGAACAGTCTCCTCTGGGAGAGGATTATGATGAGGCACGGTCACGCACTTCGCTTTCGCCGTCGCTTCCCACCACTGAAGATGGCCTTGCTTAAGTAACAGCGTTCTTTGTTATGGTTTTGCTGCACTAACTTATTACTGTGTCATGCATGCTTCTCCTCATTTTTAGTTTCATTGTCTTTTTCTTGTGCTTAATTCTTGTTTTCTCTGTGAAATACTGTTAATTGCTGTTGTTAATTCTCTTAAATTAATCAATGGCAACGCGTTTGTGTATACTATCGTTTTGGGCTTTTTCTTCAGAGAAGGTGAAATTTTGCACACAGATTAACTTTAAAAATATTCCAAAAATGGGTAAGTATGCTCATTAAACACTACTTTAGCCTTAAGAAGTCATTACGGGTCACATCGATTTCACTTTCAACATAAACATATCGAAGAAATCCTTAGGTAAGAACGTATTACCAAAAATAATACAACTGGATCGTACGTAACAGTCTACTGCGTTTCAGGTGAACTCGATATTAACTTTCAATCTTTTCCATTATTTAACACTAATATATTATTATTATATTTATATATAATATTTTATTAATAAAATAAAGTGTCAAATAAAAATATAAATAAATAATGATGTGTATTTTCCTTTGATATGTTAGTCACAAATAAGAGTCTAAATGTCCCAAGAATATTGTCACAGATATTGAAAAATAGTTTAACCAATTAAGCAACTATAAAATTAACACTACAAAAGATGATTTAGGAATGAATGAAGGTTTAGTTGGGTCTTTTCTTCTATAAATACATTATTTCATCAATTATTCAAAGATTTACACAAAAAAGTTATACAGAAGTGTGACGATAGCATTATTTTTCCACTAAAATCGTATAAACCATATACGGCTTTAGCTTGATTTTCTTTTTTCGATTTTTTCATTTGTATAAATTGGAAGAAGATATGAATGCAGGAAAAAATAAATCGATAAAGCAATAAAAAAAATTGTAATACATTGTTTAATAATTTCCTTGATCTAGTTTTTTACAAATTATTACACACTATGTTTTTATTACCAACATGTTTCTCATTATTAATATATTATAATAAATATTTAGTAAATAAAATTTCAAACAAATCAAACAATTTATTAAAATAATTATTAATCATTAAATTAAATTATTAAACAATTTATTCAGTAGATAGTCAAATCATTAAAATAAATTATTACACAATTTATTACATTTTTCATTATTTTTATCAATTTTTTTCATAAAATAATTATTAATCATTAAATTAAATTATTAAACTATTTATTCAGTAGATAGTCAAATTATTAAATTATATTAAATTTATTAAAATAATTATTAATCATTAAATTAAATTATTAAACAATTTATTCAGTAGATAGTCAAATCATTCAAATAAATTATTATACAATCTATTACATTTTTCATTGTTTTTATCGGTTTTTTCATAAATTCATATTTTCTAATTAACGTAAATGAACAATTCCATAAAAATCAAGTTGAAGTGAATGGGTCGTACGACTTCACTGCAGAAGTAATATACAAAAGTCGTCACACCCATGTATGGTTTATGTGTATTATTCTTTTTACTCAGATAGTGTCATTCATGCTTAACTGAAATTGTGTTTGACTGACAACTTTTTTGTTTTGTATATATTGAAAATGAAGTCATGTTTAATGATAAGGACTTTTTAAACATGAAGTCATGTTACTTGAACACAGCTTACCAATTTTCATAATATTCTTTAAATATACCTATTCTATTAATTTATATTCAAAATTACACAATTTCAATAAAAAAATCATCATATGCACTCTCTCTTAACAGAATCAAAACACTAATGTTTCAATAGTTTTTGAAAAATATTCAATCACAAACTTACTAAGAACGGATTGTTGTAATTAAAAAAATATGTTAAAATTTATCAATAAAATTATTATTTTCTAGGAGTTTAAATTAATTTCACTTATATGACTTGATTTTTAAAAAACATAACTTTTTTAATTTTCTTTCTTTCTAGATTTAGAATTACTTTTTTTATTTTTTCAAACAAATCAAAATGGTTGAATGATTTTTCTTTCAATATAAGATTAGATTAAACTATTTTTTTTCACCCGTTTAAAATATGAACTGACCCAAACAAATACCATTTTTTTTTCCATTTGGTTCCTCTGCTAAATTGTCCTACGTATAAGACACAACCAATGCTCTACCAGGAGAGATTTGCCTCTATAAGATAAACTATTTTATAGTAATTTTTAATCACACCTTTTACGATAATTATTATAGATATTTTTTATTTTCTTTTGCATGTTTTTTATTACACCATTTTTTCATCACGACACTTTCGCTATTTTCTCCTTTTTTTTGCTCTTTATCTCTCTTTTTCTTCGACTTATCAAAGTTGTGTAAGTTTATCATTATTCTATAGGTTTATCCCAAGCCAACTAGATAGGGATAGATTATACTTTTGTTATAAGAAACTAAAATTAATAACGTTTTATTAATTCCTATTTATATCTGTTTTTTTCTTCCTTTTTAAACTTTGTATAAATGAGATGAATTGGCACTGGCTACTTTGGGTATATATAGATCCCATTTTAAAATGTAAATAATAAAGAGAGAAACGTTTTTTTTTAGGTAAAGAGATAAATGCTTTTTGTTAAGAAAAAAGATAATTGTGATTATAGTGAGATAATAAAAACAAAGAAAATATCATTATTATTTCAAAATGTAATTTTAGGTATGCTAGACAACTTTTTCCATAAACACATTTAGGTCAGAAAAAAATCATAAACCAAAATTATTTTATACATAAATTAAAAAATAATAATTATATAAAAAATTTTCTACAAATTAATTAATGCATAATTTTTTATCTACTGAGTTATTTCAGCTTGTTAAATTGAACTAGACTATGTAATATGAATTTATGTTTTAAGGTATGTTTAAATAAGTCTTTCCATAATTTTTTCTAAAAATTTAAAAATGAAGAAAATTTGAAATTAGTTTCTTTATAAACTAAAATTTACTTTTATATATATATATATATATATATATATATATATATATATATATATATATATGTTGAATTGTAGAAATTAACTTATGTAGTTTTTATCTATGCATGAATTAATTTTAACCCATCAATTTTTTTCCTTAAAATGACTTATAAAAAAAACTTGTTCAAATATACATTGAGTGTAAGACTTTTGAAATAAGATGATAAACAATAAATCAAATTCCAGTTCAAGGTATTCAACTTTTAATCTAAAACTTGTTTTAAGACATTTTATTGAAATATACACGTTATAAGTATTAACTAACATTTCTGTTGAAATTGTATTGATTTCTGATTGATAACGATGTATGTAAATATACATTGAAAGTTTTCTAACTCCATAAGAACTAGTTTCTTAAACAGGAAATCAATCTACAAGTTCAAGGCCATGATTCTAGAAGGGGTATTTTTTTTTCATCTCTATACTTTTATTGTGTATTTATAAATAAGAAATCTTTTAATTTGTTTTTTTAAGTATGTAATTTGAAAGTTAAAAGTATCTTTAAAACTATATTATTTGAAAGTCGTTGTTTTCTTAAGGAAAGATTTTTAGATTATACAATTTAAATATTTTTAATTTTTAAATTACATGACTTTCAATACTACTCATCCTTAATAAGAAAACTACCATCTACATTAAGCTCGCTAATGATGTCATCATCTCCTTCATGGTCTCGACTTTTGAAGAAGGAATCGGAAACATTAAATGTAATCTCAACCATTACTTATCCATTTTCTTCAACAAAAAAATGGTGAAGAAGATGAGAGGGATATACAGAGAGTCTAAAAGTGATAGAGAGTCTAAAAGTGATTGCACAATTCATAAGTCACTTTTAGCTTATGAATTACAATTTAAATACCATTTTAACTTTTAAATTCATTAATTTAAAATCAAAAGTCATTTAAAAGAAATATATACCGATTGTATAAGAAATTTAAAAATAACAGGCAAAATAAAAAAAATTTATATTTATAAAAATACAAAAGGAAAATATGAAAACATAGGAACAAATCTCCTTGATTTTTGTGACAAACCATTTTAGTATAGTAAATAATAATGATAGGCTTTTGGAAAGTTCCATGTGATTTTATTTTATTTACTAAAAATGTAAATAATATGGAAAGTATATATAACTGACCAAATAAACAATCCCTTATTTAAAATTAAATACAAAACAGATTCTGTATATTGATAATAAAAAAGTAATTTACTAATCACTTGAATTAAATTCAACTAACATATATTTGTATATTTTAGTTTATATTATTAATATTAATAATGCTTTATTCATTAAAATATTAAAAGTCTAAAACAAAATCGCACATACTTTACAAAAATTAAAGTAATAATGAAAAACATTTAAAAGACTAATTTAACAATACATTTCGAATAATTTTCCTAGTTATATTTCATTATACTTATAAAACCAGGATTCTCGGTAACCTTTTTTTTTTTTCTAGTTTTTCTTTTCTTGATCGGCACCTTTTTATTTATTTATTCCTAAATGGAGTATATCTCTTTAAATAGGAAGTAGGACTTAAAAAATATTGCGATTCTAGAAAAGTTAACTAGTTAAGAAAAAAAAAATTTCTAGGTGTAGTATTGAGATACCTGAACAATGTTTTAAAAATATACATTAGAAAATATTGTCACAAGTTTTTTTTATGAGATTTTTTTATAAAAGGAACCGAACGTAATAAATGAAATTTTGATCAGATTAATTTTAGGTTTCACTCTTTACAAAATTAAGTACCTAACAATAAATCAAAGCCCCAAGATAAAAAGTAAATTAAGTCATGAGTGGTAACACCACCCACAGAATTTGACATTTAATTAAGAAATTAGATGGGTCACGCAATTCCGTGTGCCACTGTAAAAAGCTGGGCGTTAAAATTCTTTACCCAATCAAAGCCACTTAAATAAAGTAAAATGCCCATTTTATAAGATTAGCATTGTATATTTTCCAGGTAAAAATTTCAGAACCTTGATTTAGATTAAACACACAAGATAAAACTCTTGTCTCACAAAAATTTAGGCACACTGCATTTGTTGGAAAAAAATAAAAGTTTTGTTTGAATTTAATTTTATACCATCTTATTTAATAAATAATATTTTTTAGAAAGTAGAGAACTTGGTATAATTTATTTAATTCCGAAATTGCAGCTTTAGCGCACACCTAACTTGAAAACCGTGTGCTGCTCTCAATTAATCTTTTTGCTTCTTTCCATGCTTCCTCTATAGGATGTTCAATTCAACATTTAATTCAGATGGGAAAATAATAAATTCAAATTCATTTAATTTTTAATTGAAAATAACTAAAATTTATAATAATTTATAATAGACATGTGATTTTTTTTAAATTATAATGATAAAGGAGAAAAATGTATGCTGTAGAAGTGTTTGTTGTAACAGTGGACTTATTTTACACGGAAATTGGTTTTACAAAAGGTCATAATCGCCTCTAAGGTTTTTCTTCCCTTTGGACTAGGGACAAACAATTTCCCCTCACAGAAAGAGGTAAAAACAAAAAGAGTACAAGAGTCGAAGCATATTCGCAAACTCCTTGTGCTCATATAACTTCTTCATCAACTTCGCTTCTGCGCTCTCTCTCTCTGTGACTCTGTGTGCGTGGAAAAGAAGCGAAGATGCATTCCAGTCACTTACTTCTCGAGGAACCCATTCGTATGGTTTCAATCCTCGAACCATCCAAGGCCGTCAGTAACTTCTTCATCTTCATCTTCTTCTTCTTATTATCGTTGTTTTCCGACGCTCTTTTCGTTTTTTTTTTTATTTGTTTGTTTTTTTAAATTTATTTTGCATTTTCAGAGTTTCTTTCCCGCAATGACGAAGATCGTTGGTACGCTCGGTCCCAAATCTCAATCGGTCGAGGTTATTTCTGCTTGCCTTAAAGCTGGGATGTCAGGTATATATGTCTCTTCCTTTTGCTTCGTTGCTGTTCTAATATTCCTCTCCTTTTTCCGATTCTCCACCGTTTGTGAAACGCTTATTTGTTTTTGGATGATTTTTCTAATTTTCTGCTGTAGTGGCTCGTTTCGACTTCTCTTGGGGCGATCCTGAATATCACCAAGAGACTTTGGAGAATTTGAAAACTGCTATCAAATCGACTAAGAAACTCTGTGCTGTGAGTTTCTCTTTCATTTTTTTTTACTTAATATCGTTTTTGGTTCAAGCATTCTCAAAAAAATTGATTTCTTAGGTTAGAAGTTACCCGTGAAACCCCTTGTGTTTCACATCTTTGTTGTCCCTTTCGTTGGGATTAAGGTTTTGCTGAGTGCGTGGGGAATGTATTTTTTTGTCCCTCCAATTTATTCATGCATGCATTGTTATTGTTTAGGTTTCTTGTTGAATTTGTTAATGTAATGGAAAAAGGTGCTGAGTGTTGTAGGTACTCTGTTGTTGTCTTTAACAGGTAATGCTGGACACCGTGGGAGCAGAGATGCAGGTTGTTAACAAAAGTGAGAAATCTATCTCGCTGGAGGCTGATGCCCAGGTTGTTCTGACTCCTGACCGGGGACAAGAAGCATCTTCAGAGATACTGCCTATCAATTATGATGGACTCGCAAAGGTTCATTAGACTTTTCAGCCTTGTCGTGACATTCTGTGATTGACTTACTATTGGAAAGTGTCTTGGTTCTGATCACCCCTGGCACCCTTAATTTTGGCCTCTTTGGGGATTTCCTAATTGCAGTCTCAAGGCTGATGGTTTAGTTCTGCATGGCTAGTGATAAGATCAAAATGACATATTATAAGTGGAAAACAACTCTCATCTTGCAAGTTGATTGTGAGATTGAGTTTGGATTTTATGACTTACTTTTCATTTACATATTTTCTCGGAATATTAACCTGAGCGGTTTAGTTTAGTCATTTTTACTCTTCATTGCATGTGATTCTACTTGGTTTGGAGTCTATTGCACCTTCCTGCCACTGCTTAGCAATTTTGTTCTTGCTTATGCTGTTAGAACTTGTTAGCAGTAAATTGCATTTGCATGATTTTTCTTTGGAGGGCCCTTGCTGAAATTGTAATTTGTTACTCTCTTCGCTACATGATTAATACAACTCATATGTTATGTGGACTCATTTCAGTTTTTCCCAATGCAATGCTTGAATTGGTTTAAACTCTAATCTTGTTTGGATTGTTCACAGTCAATGAAGAAGGGAGACACAATTTTTGTTGGTCAATACTTGTTCACGGGAAGTGAAACTACTTCTGTATGGCTGGAGGTATGAGTAGGGTACAGAAGGCAAAATTTATTCTAATAAGCTCCTTTTTGTTTTGTTATTGTGCTTCCTTCTTTTTTAATCTTTATTAACCATTTGTCTCTGTCTATATTGTGATTTTTTTTCATATAATTGAAGTTAAAACTTTGTTGATATTTTCAAAATCTATGGCAATGGCATAGGCTGACATGAGTAGGAATAGTTGAAGTCATACATGCATGTTGAGTAGTTGTGCTGAAATTATGCAGGTGTCCGAAGTTACAGGTGATGACGTTGTTTGTACCATAAAGAATTCAGCAACATTAGCAGGGTCATTGTTCACTTTGCATGCCTCTCAGGTTCATATTGATTTGCCTACCCTTACTGATAAAGACAAGGAGGTAATTTCTACTTTTTTTACTTGCATGTTTGAATGAGTCACTTATTTATCATCACATATGTATAGTTTGCATGTGCCTAAAAATACGATTTTTTAAAATTTTGTGCTATTGTTTTTTTTCCTTGCAGGTTATAAGCACCTGGGGAGTTAAAAACAAAATTGATTTTCTGTCATTGTCATATACTAGGCATGCTGAAGATGTTCGCAAGGTAATTTGTCTTCGACATTCTTTACTTTGTTTAGTTTTTTGGAGTTCATGATTGGTCATTTAATTTATTTTTCTAGAGCTGTTTCGGGTTTTCTATTAAAAAACTCTTTGTGTGCTTGAAATGCAGGCCCGTGAATTCCTTTCTAAGTTAGGAGATCTAAGCCAGACTCATATATTTGCAAAGATTGAAAATGTTGAGGTGAACTGCATTTTTTCATAATTCACTGGACAATTTAGTTTTTATGTAAATTAAATTCCCGTCAGTGTTCTGATTCAACAGCATATGCACACCTGTATTCTTTTATAGGGATTGACCCATTTTGATGAAATTCTACAAGAAGCAGATGGTATTATTCTTTCCCGCGGGAATTTGGGCATTGATCTTCCCCCAGAGAAGGTTAGATTCTTTGTTGAACTGAATCTTATTTGTAGAATGAAGGGCTCTACTTGTGTATGCTGTGACTTTGAACATGTTAGAAAGTATTCAATGCTTCAAATATTATAGATTTGTATTCATAATGATTTGAAATAAGTATATGCTTCAATATGTTTAAGTAAGAGCTGATATTGGACAAAATAGTTCCAATTCTACTTTTTGTTCTTGGTCTCTTTTGAAATGATTTTTTTACTTAAATGCTTGAATCAATTTTTTCCTGCCTAGATCATCTGGCCCACTTTTCCATTATGGATGGGGTTGGTACGTGGTTGGTTCGAATAAGTTTTAGCTAGTAGATAGTTATCCTAAGTATGGAGTCTTTTATATTGTATTTGATTATGTAACTATGAATTTTTCCGAGTACCTTTTGAGAGTACCTTTTGACTAATAACTTGAATAGATTCTTTTTTCAAAACAACATAGTTTACCAAGTTTTCACAAATGTTCCAAATGTCCGTTTTTGAACCGTAAACGTGTATATGACCGAGGTTGTGAGTTTTCATCTGTTTGTAAGTGTGAATAAATGTACCAATAGTCATTGAGTGAGTGGGGTTTGCTGTTAAAACCACAAACTTCGAGCAAAGAAATAAATGAGACTTTTGCTGAGCGAGGGAATTTATCTTTTATAGTGGACATGAAGTGAATACCTAATCATTCATAGACTGACCATTGCAGAGGTGTTAATCAACTACTATTTGCTTCTGTAGGTATTTTTCTTTCAAAAATCTGCCCTTTACAAGTGTAATATGGCTGGGAAACCTGCTGTGCTTACTCGCGTTGTGGATAGCATGACTGACAACTTACGACCAACTCGTGCAGAAGCCACTGATGTCGCCAATGCTGTTTTAGATGGTAAGTCACCTGTCACATGATCCCACTAGTTAGGGTGGTGGTGACTACTTGGATGTCCAGGAAATTTTATCTTGTTAAGTTTATATTTATATCATAACCAATATATTTAATCCCCAAAAGTTCTGATTTTTAGTAGACATGGCAGGTGCAATGGTCTAGAATATTGTAGATTTAAGAATTTGGCAATTAAAGTGATTTACATTGAATTTTTCTAGATATTGTTAAATAGTGAAATTCAACCAACAACAGGACTTATAATATGAGAAATGGTCCAGTAAGCTGTTGTGCTTGTGTGAAAAGTGAAGGTGTGACGGGGGCTCAATGTTGTTAAATAACCATTGCACCATAACATAGTTTTTTGGTTTGTGAATGGAGGCTCGGAATGGCAGCTCCTTAGGCCACATGGCATGTTTATATGATGAAATTTTGGTCTTCCGCCATCCACCATTGATAACCCTGTTGGGATTCCAGGAGAGGAGAGTGTTCATATGGAGAGAGGAATTTATGGCACTATTTTATTATTGTACATAAAATGATACTGGAGTCCTTTTCACCACATTTCACTAATATCATTTATCTCGCATTAGTGCCTATCTATGTGCTTGAGCCTTGAAGTTGTCTACCGAGTCATCAACATTGATTTGCATAGTAACTTGAGAGCTTCTGTAGATGACTATCGAAGACTTGAAATATTGCTATCTTCATTTTCAGATTTAGGCCTGCTTCAATAATTTAGTCATTCTTGCATTGGTGACTATATATACCTGTGCATCTTGCTGTGCTTTTGATATTTGTTTGTACCCAACTTCAATAAATATTTATCCCTTCATTATTATTTTTTTTTTCTGATTTTGACCTTTCACATTGAGTTTTTTTTAGTGTTTGATCTGCATGTTTTTGTTAGAATCATTTATTATATATTTGTTGAACTGTTATTAATATGTATACAGGGAGTGATGCAATACTTCTAGGTGCCGAGACTTTACGTGGGTTATACCCTGTTGAGACTATCTCTACAGTTGGTAAAATTTGTGCAGAAGTAAGTGCACTTCATTGCTCTTTAATTTCATTTGATACTTCCAAATTTGTTCAAGTATGTTAGTTTTGTATTTTATGGAACATTTCTGATGAAATTCTTCTGTATATTGTGAAGTCTGTTACCTAAATAATTTGGAATTGGAATATTATAGTGTTGCGGTTTGACAACTTCATTATTTCAAGCATTACTGATTTTGCAATTGTATGGTTGGTGGAATTCCTATGCTGCATCTAGTTTTTGTTCAAGACATTCAAACAGATTAAAGGAACTTCTGTATTTGACTTATTATCATTGATATTACCAAAATATCTCTTAATTGTTTAACTAAAAATTGCTTTTGATCTTTCTGGTTGTATAGTAGTTACTCTGTAATAGGGTAATTCTCTTGCTCGATCTAGTATTTTGTGCTTTTCTTACCATTTTTTACACGCGTGCATGCTTTATGGCTGAAGATACTATTAAATAAAAATAAAAATTTTATCTTCTGGATTTCGTGTAATCAGATGAAGATACTATAGTCTGAATGACCTGAGATTAGCCAGTTATCTGATTTCTTTTTATCTTTCCATGTTCATCCATTTGTCATGAAAAACAAGCTAAGTGAAACTAAAATCTTTGAAAGTGGCTTGATAAGAATATTGGCTGCATGTAGTATTTTAATTTTTTCATTTCTTTTTCAATTGTGAATTGTATGATTTATTTTTGATAAAATCTTCTACAAGAGTATGAAAGTCAGACAACTATGTTATTCTCATCACTTTTCTTTATCTGAATATCAATTTCTGTCTGATTTTCTGAACTATTTTATCTCCGGAGTTTCATCTAAATAGATGAAGATACTATGGACTTCATTTAGTTTAAGTTTCCTAAGAAATGATGGAAACTATGTTGTTCTAACAAATTTTCTTTTTCTGAATTCCAATTTCTCCTAGCATTTTCTCTTTCTATCTTCTGGTGGTTTTAAAGAATATCTTTGGATAATAATGCGGCATTAGTTATGTGAATGTCAATCCTTTGTTGGGAGAGTTGATTTGACTCATTAAATAATCTCCTGTTTGAAATGTCACTCAAAATGCTGGCTGAGATCTCCACCTTTTGTTTCAGGCTGAGAAAGTTTTTAATCAAGACCTTTATTTTAAGAAAACTGTCAAATATGTTGGTGAACCCATGTCCCACTTGGAATCTATTGCCTCCTCTGCGGTAATTTCATATCAATCTTTCCTCTTATTTATTTTATGTGGTTCGTATTGCATGCAATGGTGAGACATGGTACCACAACAAGGTTACTGTTCCATGACTGGAGGTCATGGATTTTGGTTGCAATATCAGCTTCTGATCATAGAGTAAGGCTGCATGCATCTGACATCCCTGATCCCACATTAGAGGTAGCCTTGTGCTGTGGGCCAGTTTTTAGTTTCTTCTTGCTAGTGATTGCCTGTCTACTTTGAAAACATAGTTTGTCTATGGATCGTGCTTTCTTGTCTTAGTGGTTGGTTTATTTCATCTTTGAAACTTAAATGCAAATCATACTTTGTAGGTACGAGCAGCTATTAAGGTGAAGGCTTCTGTTATTATTTGCTTCACTTCGTCTGGAAGGGCCGCAAGGTACTGTCTGAATGTGAATGTTCATATAATATCTTGGAGAGATAAACTATCCAACTTTTAAATTGGATTAATACTTGGAAAATGAATGTTATGAATCTCATAATGTCCAATTCAATTTTTCTTCCCTGCGTTTCTACTTGTGGCTTTGAGGCTTTTCTAATAGGGCTTCATGCACTTTCTAGATTGATAGCAAAATATAGGCCAACCATGCCAGTTCTCTCTGTTGTGATCCCCCGACTTAAGACAAATCAGCTGAAATGGAGCTTTACCGGAGCTTTTGAGGTTAGATCTTTTGTGTTGTTTGCATCTTATTCTCTGTTAGGTGTACGTGGTGGATCAGACGGACACCCCCTTGTCCTTTTTACAGTCTGGATTATATTATTGATATGATGTTCGGTATAGCTTTGCTAAATTATTTACCTTTCTTTTAAGGATATGATTTGCTAAGATAATTGAATTAGAACATATTTTGAAGTAAAAATCACCATCACGCTAATGATTAATGAATAACATTTTTTTTTGTTAAATATCGTGTTCGTATAATCTTACATTAATCCAAAATCTTTTTTTGCTCTATTGAAATGTATTAAAATTGTGCATGTTTTTCAAGCAAACGGAAAACATCAATAAAATTGCAAAACTATTTTTGTTTAACCTTTCTGAATTTATATGTGCAAGAATTTATAAAATTAGTTATTTTATAATTAATGTGTTGTTGATCCAAATAATTTTCTGTAAGAAACTATGGAGTGGCGGCGATAGGTTCTCGAATCAAGAGATCACCAGGCATTAGTTGACCCCCCAGATTCATATATGAATTCTACTAATTAAATTGTAGCTTTTAAATAAATAATTTCTTTTATGCTTTGCTTTGCTAAGAACATTTTATTCCTGGCCATTTCCAGGACCAACTGCCAACTCATTTGTGGGAAAGCCTATTTACAATTAATGTAATTAATATACTTCTCTATTCTCGATTTTTTATGTACTAGACATTTTTTACACATCATTTATAAAACTATCTAATTTTACTCCAGTTTTCTCAGCCGTAATTAATTGTACTGTATCCTTTCCAATGGAAATACAGCCATGAACAGTACGTACTGACTTACTTTGAAAGATGATGCTGTATCGGCATGCATTTGGACACAGTTGTTCCGTATAATGATTCGAAGCATGTATTTACCAGGATTTATAGTGTCACGTTGAAATATCTTGTTTACTAACTTATAATTCAATTTGTTGGCACAGGCTAGGCAATCACTTATTGTAAGAGGTCTCTTTCCCATACTTGCCGATCCTCGACATCCAGTAAGTCAATTGTTTCACGACTTTGTCTGCATTATTATTGTGCATTGTTCTTTTGGGTGAAGGAAATGACTATCGGGGTTGGTTACTGTTTATCTGTTCAGCTTCAATTCATCGTGACTCCTGAGCTCCTTGAGTCCTTGTATTTCCTTTAGGTAGATCTAGAAATGAGTTTTATATTTTTCTGTAGTAGTCACCTTCATGGCTACGGAATGAAACGTAAGCTACAGTCTGCTTGACTGCTATACATGCTGCTTTACAATGACCCCATCACTTAATGATCGGAGACTTACCAGACTTGATCTAATATTCTGCCTGCAGGCCGAGACCCCTAATGCCTCAAATGAGTCTATTCTAAAGGTTGCCCTTGATCATGGAAAAGCAGCAGGAGTTATAAAGTCGCACGATCGTGTAGTTGTTTGCCAGAAAGTTGGTGATTCATCTGTGGTTAAGATTATCGAGCTTGAAGATTAAGTGATGCATTGATCTAACTACAGTTTAGGCTTTTTTGTTTCTAGAAGTTTTTGGCGGTAGCAGACCATTCAGCTACCACATTTTGAGGTTATCTCCACCGGTTTTGGTGACGAGTTTATATTTTTGTGATTGAAACTGAATGTTAGCATAGTTATATTATAGGCTATCATAGTTAAAAATCAGAGGAAATATCCGCTGATGCCAATTTTTTTAATTAAAGTTTTACTCAAGGACAATTTGAAAGGAAGAGTAGTCGTTATTCTGTATCAGCAGTATGATTCGAATCATGAACAGTAGTGTGATATGTTATGTGTTTCCAACACATACGGACCAAACAAATCGTGATTGACCCTATTTTACCCTTTTTTATAGATCTGAGTTACTGAACTTGTTTATATTTAAGAGAAGTTATAAGTTGTGGACACGCAAAGCCACGCTTATCTCAAGGTTTTTCAAAACACGAAATACTTACTGGATTTATACTACTACTCTCTGCATTGAATTCGCACCAACAAGCAATGCTATGCATGCCTTAACTCTTCAAGTTCCTGGGGATCGAGCCAGAGAAACAACTCAGAGCTCTGTCTTGAAGTCTTTTTGTTTCTAAAATCGACAATGAACTACTTTTATCTGAAAAAAAGAGATTAAGGAAACCACAAATCTTTCTTGAGCCGAATGAAGGTTGAATGTGAAGTTACCAAGATTAAGCACGTGAGATGATTCAACATCGTTTTTCATATTTTTTATCCATTGGGGACTTCGAAGCACTAAATATAACGTATGATTGTTTACAGGGCATGATTATGATTATTGTTTAGCCTCATAGAACGTGTTTGAAAAAGATAGAATTTTAAATTTTTAGCCGTTTTTTGGATTAACAGGCCATTTGTAATTCAGCATTTGGGACAAAAGCTGAAATCTACAAAAGAAAGTTCATTTTATGAATTTTAAAATATATAAATTTATAACTATTGTTTTTCAACTGTATACATGCTCATTTTCTTATACAAAAATATATTTATTTCATCAAGCGAAATTAATCATCTTAAAATAATTTTTCAATAAACTTTTCCAAACAAAAACAAATTCTAGTCATAATTAATTATCGAAACAATTTAATTTCATAGTTATTCAAAATGCACCTTTATTATGTATTTTTTTATTCTTACAACACATTTGGTATATTTTTGTATTAGTTTAAAATTTCTTTTACCTAGAATTTATGGTTTTCAACTTAATAATTTAATACATTATGGAATATTTAAATTTGGTCTCGCCGCTAGTTTTTTTTTATCGTTATTGATTAGTTCAATTAGAAGATGTCATTTTTCTATTCCAACACCACCTTATATTTATACATGAGGTGGTTATAGAGAATGACAATTTATGCAATGATTTTTAATAATTACGTTGGACACCTAATTGAGTCTTTTATGATAGAAACAATTTTTTTTATCATAAGTGGATTATTTTTCACATTTCTATAATTTAATTTAGAGCCTAAAATACACCAACAGTATTATTCGGAAAACGCTAAACACAAGGGAAAAATATATTTTAAATATGAATTTATATCTTTAAACGTTTGATGATTCAATTTAAAAAACCATTAGCCCCACGAATATCTGAATTGTTAAATTCTGGAGAGTATTTAGCATTCGGAGCATTGGTTATGTAAGGTAAAAGTAAGACCATTCTTTTGGAAAAATAGATTAATTTTAACAGAACTAAGAATTTTTCTCGAAAAGCGCCTGTGGCCTAATGGATAAGGCGCCTGACTTCTAATCAGGCGATTGTGGGTTCGAGTCCCACCGGGCGTGTGTTTGAATTTAAGCATTTTTGTTTAGCAGCTGTTAGTGCAATAGCTGAAAAAAAAAAAAAAAAAAAAACTGAATCTTAGTGTGCTTTGTTTATTAAACATGTCAACCATTTTTACTAAAACTTCACAAACAAAGTTTTTATTAAGTGAAAATTTGATTTCTACTTTTATTTAAAACAGATAAACAAGAACGCAAAAATTGTCTACAAGCAAGCAAGCATACTACATGTTTCGAAATTACTTGGAATGATCACCCGAACAATCTCCAAGTCTACATATGCTCTTATATTAATTTGAACTACATAGATAAAATTTACACATTAATTTCTTCAATCCTAGGTAGAAGAATGCTGCTGCTGTTGCTGAACAGTAACCAAATCAAGCTCCTTCTGGCGAATTAGCAAGACCATTCTCTCTATTTCCAGCCTCCTCCGTTCATTCTGAAGCTTATCTCTTTCCATTTCCCTCTCTTTCTTGCTGCTAAACCTCGCCCACTTCAACCGTTGCTTTTCCAATTCAAATGCCTGCATCTGATAACTCACCTGCTGCTCCTCCAACTGCACCACCCTCTTCTTCATCCATTGCTTTTTCTCCCATCCACTCTTCCCAACATCTTGCAACACACCACTCACTTCGCTATTCAGTTGCTGCATCATCACCTGAGATGACACCGATGACGACGATGACAACCCACCAAACCCTCCTTTCCTCGCTCTCTTCCTCATCACATCATTCTCCTCCTCCTCCATACCCCTCGATCCTCCTTCTCCCGATTCCTCTTCATCCTCATCAGAAAAATCCTCCGAATCCTCCTCCTCAATATCCTCATCCTCATCCTCTTTCAACATCCTCAGACCCCCGTTCTCCGATGAATGCAAACACCGCTGCTGTTGATGCTGATGCTGATGTTGTGGTTGAGCCTCACTTGATTGTTGCACGTTTGATGTGCCACAGTTGTTGTTGTGGCCACAACTGTTGTGGTAGGTACACATTTCCCTGAAGAACAAGTGCTTCGAGTTCAGCAGTTTTCGAACCTCCTCCTTCATCTTTGGGGACAGATCCATGGTGTCCAACAAGCTTTGGTTCTCGACCACCCGACAAGCTGTGCCCTTTCCCAGAATGTCGTTGACCCTCTTGTACCTCTTGTTCAAGTCATTGAATTTGTCTTCGCATTGTTGCGGAGAAACATAGTACCCCTTTTCCATCATGCCCCTCGACACTGATTTCCATTTCCCTTTCTTCTGCAGCAACCCCGCGGCTTTCTTCTTAGTGGGATCAGTGCCTTCTGAACCACCCTCATCTCCAATGTAATAAACAGCCATTATTAAGAGCCTTACCATGGTGTCAGTCCACTTCATTCTATGCCACGGAGACATTTTTCTCTTGGGGTCCCCAGAGTCTTCTGCTGTGAACCCGGGCTCGTCTTCATCACTGAGTGTGATCTGTAACTTGTTGGTTTTCGCGGCAGAATAGTTGTAGCCATGTTTGATCGCTTGTGGTGGGTGTTGTTGGTGTGTGTCAGTGTCATGGTGAGAGGCATAGGAAACCATTTGGGGGTGGTGCAAAGGGTGAGGAGGAGGGTTTTGCTGGTTTTGAAGGTTTTCTACTCCTAGCAAACCACTACTTATGTTAGGAAATATTCCACCACCTAATGCATTGGGTTCCATCAACTCCCACTTCACCAATATTTCAGTCTACAAAAATCACCAATTCCACTAAATGTTTGTGGAAATTTAGAATGAAATTGGAGTTTGAACACTTCAAAATTCAAAAGGAATGAAAAGCAATTTGACTAAAGGACTCAGGTTTTGAGAAATAGTTAGATCAACGTAGTGTAATTCACACCAGAACACACGTTCACCTTACCAATCACTCGCTGTGGAAAATTACATGATATGTGCTTCCACAAAGACCTCGTGCATGTATTTATTCCTCAGCTTTTTGAAAGACTATTGAGAAGTCAATGGTGGAGAGGAAAAAGCAAAAGGGCTGAGCTGGTATTGTACGAAAGATGGTGATGCAGAAGCATGTTAGATTGGTGTGTTGAAGGAAGAAAGAGAAGGATAGATATATAGCATTATAGTATGTAGTAGTATGTAGCATGTAATAAAATATAACAGAAATAAAATACAAAGGGTGAAGCAGCTGGTTATGCAGCAGCACTGACAGAAAACTGCCCATGGTTTTGTTTCTGCTTTGAAAGCATAACCCACAGGTTTTAAGCCAAATGGGCTGGTCCACGTCCACTTAAACTCTTGTTTCAACCAGACACTAGATTCTGTTTATTAGTCTATTCAGATATGAAAGAGAAAACTAATATGACTCTTCTAACCCCAAAAATTCCATCTATTACAATTTATAGACATTTTTTATTCTCAAATTTAGTTTATAAATACATTTTTCTAACATCTTGAATGGTTTTTTTAAATTTAAATATTTTTCCTTCTTAACCTTTTTCTCATTAATTTTACAATGAATTATATATTTTATCACAAAAAAATATAATGTATTATATTTACTTATTTTTTTTCTCACTATGTATAATTTAAAGCAAAAGTATGCTTCAGAAAAATATTTACTAATCTTTTTCATTGGAGATGTGTTTTGAACTACAAATATATATATATACAAAGTGCACACATTTTTTTTAGTTTCATTTAATAATAAATTGGCATCAATAATAAGTTAGTTTATTTTTACTAATTATTCAATTATGATCTCTTTGTTCTAATTGTCAACTGTAAATTCCAAAAATATGGTAATTGGACAAGGTTTTTATTAACAAACTTGTTAACATGAAACTTTTTCATTATAATATGGCAATGAACGTATTATTACTTTATAATGTATACCTATTTTGTATAATTTAATTATATATATATATATATATATATATATATATATATATATATATATATATATAAATTATAGTTGTATATGACCAAAATATATAATTAAACTATGTCAAACAATATATCAATCCTCGAATCATTTAGAATGA